>Ga0209340_1000233_pt1 | contig 71831 bp, 55 predicted proteins | sample EPASupsiteSAE323_FD_187266 | JGI IMG/M metagenome (GOLD analysis project Ga0209340, IMG submission 187266) | Bioremediated contaminated groundwater from EPA Superfund site, New Mexico - Sample SAE3-23 (SPAdes) (version 2) | ecosystem: Environmental > Aquatic > Deep subsurface > Groundwater >... | reverse complement strand
CAATAAAACCTGATTTATAAAATCGGGTGAAATACATAACTTATGAAGATCATGGTGGGTGGAACCTTTGATCCTCTCCACGACGGGCACCGTCTGCTTATCTCTCGCGCATTTGATCTTGCAGGCCCTGAAGGGGAAGTTACCATAGGCCTTACAAGTGATCCCTTCGCTCATCGAAAGACGCACCCGATACATCCGTACCAGATTCGCTATAATAATCTAATCGAATTTATTAATTCTCTGAATGTCTCTACATTATGGGATGTAGAAGAATTATCTGACCAGTTTGGTTCATCTCTGGTAAGTGATTTCGATGCACTTGTTGTAAGCGAAGAGACTTTTCCTGTTGGTAAAATAATTAATCAGAAACGCAGGGAACTGAATAAACCCTGTGTGGAGATACATATGATACGTTGTGTCCTGGCCGAAGACGGAAAATGGATATCCAGTACACGTATCTGGAGAGGAGAGATAGACGCTCATGGAAAAGTTATCTTAAAAAAGACTGAATAATCAGATGATATGTGATGAAATATCTGACGATATAACAGCATCACAATAAGTACATACTGCTTTTTTATTGCTCATCTCAAACCTGCTTAAAACAGGCTCATTCGTATTTGTGATACAACAGGGATTTGGACATTTTAATACGCCAAGGAGTATATTCGGGGTAATAACACCTTTTTTATCTATCACGTGGTAATCCCGGATAATATTTATGGTTGCATTAGGTGCTACCAGAGCTATCCGGTCCACTTCCCTGGCCTTAAGTTCACGATTTTCAATCTTTACCACATCTTTCTTTGATAATTCAAAACTTTCAACGTTGGTAGCGACACTGACGGCTTCCCCTGTTCTTCCTACGATACCAAGTATTCGGAGTACAATCAGAGCCTCTCCTGCGGTTATATGATCGATAACAGTTCCGTTTCTAATTGGGTTAATAACCAGGGTCGGTCTCTCTTCCTCATTTATCACTGCATCACCTCCATCAACATTGCCATTCTTACATTAACCCCGTTTCTTGCCTGATCAAAGTAACGGGCACATGGAAGCAGATCAACTGCGGGATCTATCTCATCAACCCGTGGAAGAGGATGCAGGACAGCCAGATGATCCTTAACATCCGTCAGTAACTGAGGAGTAATCCGGTAACTTGAGGAGACATCAAAAAATTTAGCTGGATCAGGAAAGCGTTCTCTCTGAATCCTTGTGACATAGAGGACATCCAGCTCTGAAATTATCTCATCAATAGAGGCATGTTCAATAACTTCTGCTCCCCTCTCTTTAAGATTATCTTTGATAGAATCCGGAAGCCCAAGACCTTTTGGAGAGATTGTATGGATGGTCGCATGGTAATGTGTTAATGCATAAGCCAGGGAATGAGTAGTTCTCCCATACATCAGATCTCCAAGAAGTCCTATCTCTATATGATCCAAAGGCATGGACTGCTTAATTGTGTATAGATCTATCAGGGTCTGGGACGGGTGTTGACCTGCTCCATCACCCCCGTTAATAACAGGAATATCGGAAAATTCACTGGCTAGTCGTGCTGCACCAACTTTTGGATGCCTTAAAACTATCGCATCGGCATAGCCGCTTACAACCCTGATTGTATCAGCAAGGGTTTCACCTTTAGCCATTGAACTTACCTCTACCCCTCCAAGATTCATGCAGGATCCACCAAGTCTGAGCATTGCAGATTCGAATGACATCCGGGTTCTTGTGCTTGGCTCGAAGAAGAGCAGACTTAGAATCTTCCCATGCAAAGGCATTTTTCCGGAAAATTCTGTTGATACTTTTTCTGCCTTTGAAAGAAGATTATCTATCTGTTCTCTATTTAGATCATGAATTGAAATAATATGATTCATGGGTATCTTTTTCCAGATTTATGAAAAATAACAGGGTACATACCTTTATTGTCCTGACCCTTTCACTTTATTTCTGATATCAGACAGGGCTTTTTTAGATTTGGTACATATTTCCTGATCTGAATCATGAAGACCCCTTATGAGAATATCAAGACTTGGAGGTCCGATCTTTACAAGGGAATCAAAATCTTCAAGTGCAAAGAGAAAACTTATACGATCGGTTGTATATTTAGGAACGTAGTGGTTATTCTCAAGAAGAATTGCAACATTTTTCCTGACTTCACGGTCAGAGTCGTTTAATGATTGTATAAGCATGAACTGACCGGGTTCTCCTATTTTTGCGATACCCAGTAATGCTGCAGATCTTATGGAAGGATCTGGATCTTTCAGGGCGTCTACAAGATGATCAAGCACCGGAAGCCCGATACTGCCTAATGATTCAACAGCCTGAACTCTTACAACAGGATCTTTATCTTTCATGGCTTTAATTAAAGAATCTTTTGCATCAGGCCCGAAATTTCCAAGTTCCTGTGCTGCCGCAGCTCTTATGTTATTATCCTCATCCTGTAGTGATTTACCCATCAGGGAGAGAGAATTTGGATCTTTTAGTAAACCGGATAAATGAAGTAATGTAACTCTGCCTGAATCTCCAGGAGGCATCTGATCTAACATATCATTAACAGCCTTTATGGCAAGAGCTTTATTTGATGTAAGAATACGTGATGCAAGGTCCGGAATAATAGTCTCATTCAGAACTGCATTTAAAATGGAAGGGATCGATAAATCTCCTTTTTTTACAAATTCATCTTCGAGAAGTTTAAGTATACCTTTATTAGTAATTGTGAAAAGATAACTGAGATCATCAATATTGTTAATAGATGTATCAACAATCGTTGATATTAAAGTAGATACTCTCTCGCCATCCGCATTTCCATTTTTTTGTAATACAGATAATTCATTAACCATATCCTTAACAGAGATATCTTTCATCTCTGCCATAATATGACTAACAAGCGGTGACATAGATTTATCCTGCTCCATAAGAGATATAAGATAAGGGGTTGCAGGTTTGCCGATTCTTGTAAGAGTAATTACTGTATATTCCACAACCTGTTCATCATGGTTTTTTAATTCCTTAATTAATGCAGGAACTGCCGGTTCCCCTATTGCTCCAAGAGCAGCTACTGCATAGGGCACAATTGCCGGATCATTCAGATTATCAATAAGATCAGAGATGGCATCAACACCTGTTTTTATTAAAAAGGAAGTAATGACCAGTTTCTTATCGTCATCCGTCTCTTCTTTTAACGCTGTGATGAGAGGTCTTACTGCAATCTTCCCAAACATGGCCAGAAGACCACCAGCGGTTAATGAACGATTAGAATCAGGTCCAAGTAAAATATTAATCAACTGCGGAATTATTGAATCCTGGTTAATCACCAATAGATCAAAAAAGTAATCTGTGCTGATGTTTTTAAGTGATACAATCTCATCAATAAACGAGAAAGGGTCTTTCTCTAACAGAAAAGAAAGGATATTTTTTATTGGATTCACAAGATCTACAGGAGCTTCTTTGATTATGGTAATCAGGTCAGGTATTGCAACAAAACCATATTCCTGCACCAATTCTCTAGCCGTTTCATTTCCTTTTCTATCCTTTGATAATGAAAAAATAAGGGAGGGTAAAGCAGGTATTCCGATATCACGAATCATATCCCGGATTATTGTCTGATCACTATTACTATGATCAGCGGTTGAACTTACCAGGTACGGAATGGCATTGAGGCCGGATTTTTCAATAGCTAACCTTGCCATTGAAACAGCTTCCATATCCTGCGAGTATAATACCTCAACAAGTCCGGGTAATGCAGGCTCTCCAATCTCAATCAGGACTTCAAGAGCAACCCTTCTTATGTTCTCATTCTTGTTAAACAATACTCCTATAAGAGGTTCAATACACCGGACAGTGTCTATCTCCCGAAGAAGATTAACTGCGAAGATTGCCTTAATTTCATCTTCCTGTCTGGAGAGTTCTTCGATAAACGGAAAGACCGATTTGCCCATTGAAAGAAGAATCTCTTTTATACTTTCTGAAGAATCCTGATCATTTATCGAATTGATTAGAGACGGTAATGCTCTTAAACCAATCCTGGATAATACCGTGGAACTTACTTCCCTGATATTTTTCTGCTCTGAATTTAGGGCATGAACCAGGATAGGAATAACAGGTTCGCCAAGATTTATCATAAGACTAATTATAGGTTCTCTTTGATTATCCGGACGAACTAATACTTCCTGAAATAAAAATGGCATTACACCAGGCCCGATATTGAGCAGACACTTCTCATAAAATGCGGCTGTACCAGTAACATTGCTATATATACCTGATATTAGGTATTTCATTCCGGATGAACCCAAATCCAGAAAGACCCTTCTTGCCATTGAGGATAATACGGGATTGGAATCAGAAAGTGCATTTGAAAGAGGAGGCAGGGCCTGATAACCCATCTCACTAATGATTAAAAGTTTAAGATCTTTTAATGCTTCATCATCCTGGATAGAAGAGATAAGAAGATCCGGAACAATCTGTTCGCCAAGTAAAATTAACAGGGCTGCAGATCGGGCTTTAATTTCTTCATCTTCAGAATTCAGGGCCTTAATTAATGCATTAAGCGAAGATCTCCCAAAAACCTGAATTATACTCTCAGCAAATTCACAGGTCTTCCTTTCGGGTATTGAAAAACTTCGGATTAAATAGGGAATTATCCGTGTCCCCATTGAATAGAGAACATATGCAGCACGTTCATACCCGATTCCATTAAGTCCCGGGACATTTTTAAGTATAATTTCTGCCGCTTCATCACCAAACCCGATGAGAGTGTGATGAATCATCTCGGCAGTCTCTTCGGGGGCATCAGATAATGCCAGAGTAAGATCCGGCACTGCATCCTTTCCAAAGCGAATAAGCGCATGTGAGGCAGATCTCCTGTTACCTAAATCAGGATCTGAAAGAAGAGAGATAAGAACCGGCAAAGCAGAAGGAGTTTGCATTCTTCCAAGGGCCAATATTGCTTCTCTTCTGATTTCAGGTTCCTTTGTCTTATTAATCAGGTTTATTAACCCTTTGAAATCTCCCTTTAACCTCATCCGTTCTGGTTGAGGTTTAATTATAGACATCATAATCCCTATTCCCCAATGAGATCAGATTACCGGTATGTCGGCACCATCAGTCGTATTTTCCTTTGAGACCTTCCCATCCGGTATATCCGCAGTAGATACAGCCTATTCCATTACAATACCTGCACATTTTTTCCGGCCATTTAACATTTACTTTTCCTTTGGTGTCACAAAAACAACAGCCCTGGCCTTCACAATGCTGACAGACTACTTCTATATATTCCGGTTCTTCACCAGTCATCAGAGAACTTATGCATGACAGAAATATATAACCAACCTGAAATTAAAAAAAAGCGGGCCTGAAGGGGCTCGAACCCCTGACCTTCGGATTAAGAGTCCGACGCTCTACCGACTAAGCTACAGACCCGTGTGCCATAACAGGTGATTCTCGCTACTATAAATAAGTTTCTTACACTCCTTTATCAGTTTCTAATCCAACCTATACTTGAATATGCCTGAATTCAGCCCTGCATCATCCCCTGGAAATAGAACATACCTCATCTGTGGGTGTGGAAGTGTTGGTTATCTGATCCTTGAAGAATTGAAATCGGAAGGAGGCAGGCTTTTATGTATGGATAGTAATCCGGAGAGAGTACAGGAACTAAGGGAACAAAAAATAGAGGCTTTTTATCGTAATCTGACTGATCCGGATATGTTACAGGGGATAGAACATTTTGATATCGCCTTTGTGGTCAGTGATAACCATGAAGCTAATCTTGCAGGGCTAAAAACCATCAGAAAACACTTTCAGAAGGTCCATATTGTAGCCAGGGCACAGGATCCTATTAATGAAAAGATGTTAATGAGTGAAGGCGCGGATCTTGTGCTTTATCCACAACAGGTCGTTGCAAGGGCTGCTATAGAGCATCTTCACCGGTTGGAAAAACATCATAAATCACGTGATCTTTTTGCTCTTCTTGGATCGTGGTCGGGTTCTCTCGGAATAATTACTCATACAAATCCTGATCCTGATGCCATAGCAAGTGCAATGGCATTATCTGCTATTGCAAGAAGAGCCAATTCTTCACTGGATACACATATTTTTTATGATGGAATTATCGGCCATCAGGAGAACAGGACTCTGGTAAATCTTCTGGATATCCGGATGGAAAAAATAAGGACAGGGATTATTTCAGAATGCACGCATATTGCTGTTGTTGATAGTAAAGGTCCTGGAATCAATAACGGACTTATCCATAACGTTCCAGTGGACATTATTATCGATCACCATGCAGATACCCAGACACAATATCAAAAGGCATCTTTTATCGATATAAGACAAAATGCAGGTGCATGTGCCACCATTCTTACTGAATATCTGAAAGAACTCGATATTGAACCGGATGAAAAAGTAGCAACTGCGTTATTATACGGAATACGCGCAGATACAAAGCAGTTCAGACGTAATGTTTCGCCGGAGGACTTTATTTACGCTGCTTTTCTGTTGGAATATAGTGATGCTGATCTTTTAGAAAAAATTATGTCTCCGCAGTACTCCCATGAAACAATCGATATTCTTGGAGCTGCAATAAGAAACAGGAAGGCTCGTAACGGATACCTGTTCTCTAATGTGGGATATGTCAGGAACCGTGATGCACTTCCGCAGGCAGCTGACCTTTTGATAAACCTTGAAGGTATCTCTACTGCTCTTGTTTTTGGAATAACAGATGAAGCAATAATAATGTCCGGAAGGAACAGGGATCTCAGGCTTAACCTTGGGAATGTTATGAGTGAATCCTTCTCAGACCTTGGTGATGCCGGGGGACACGCAACAATGGCGGCAGCCAGTATTCCTCTATGTGTTTTTTCGTATGTCAGGGAGAAAGAAGAACTTCTCCAGATGATTATTGATCCAATCCTTCAGAAATTTTACAGACTTGTAGGACTTTTGGAAAATGAAGAGGAGGAAGAGGGTGAAGTATGAGGAGTGGGAACCTATTTACCATGAAATCTGTGATTACTTCTGTTTTAACCCTGAAGATGATGAAAAAGCTGCCAGAATACTTGCAAATTTAACATCTGCCGATTCATCCGATTCTCTTTTTAATCTGATCAATGGCAAACCAGTTACAGTTTGCGGAAACGCACCGCAATTATCCTCTGAGTGTCATTTAGCTACAGGAATAATTATTTCTGCAGATGCTGCAACAGGAGTACTTTTAAGCCATAATATTACCCCTGATGTAATTGTAACAGATTTGGACGGGATTGAAGATTATGTATTAACTATCAATCACTCGGGTTCAATCCTGGTAATACATGCACACGGGGATAACATTTCAAGACTATATACCTGGGTTCCAAAATTTTCAGGACCAATTATCTGTACAACACAGGGAAGACCTTTCGCCAACATACACAATTTCGGCGGATTCACAGATGGAGACCGGGCTGTATTTCTTGCAGAAGAGATGGGAGCATCTTCAATCAATATACTTGGCTTTGACTGTAATGATCCTGATGTAACTCCGATGAAGAAAGGAAAATTAATCTGGGCTCAAAAACTTCTCAAAAACCTTGGATATGAGATCTAAAGCCTGCATCATTGACGGATATGTAGATGAACCTGCATGTCTTGGTGTACCTCCTTACATTTCACCATATATCAGGTCTGTTGCCGGAGTACTTTTGGAATACGGATATTCGGTAACCTACCAGACGATTGATCAGATAAGACAGGATCCCGGTCAGATAAGAAGAATGGATGAGACTGATCTTGTGGTTATGATTGCAGGAATGACCGTACCTGGCAAGTATCTTGGAGGTACTCCTGCTACCTGGCAGGAGATCCGTCAGATTGGTAGTTCATTATGTCACTCGGAGACATTACTTGGAGGGCCCATTCTCTTTGGTGCAGGAAGACAAGGAGGTCACATAGCAGAAAAGATTGATTCTTTTGGATTTGTCGATAATCTCATCGGTTCTCCTGCAGGAGCTCTTGCCAGGTGGCTTAATGGTAAGAGTCCTGAAGCTTCTTTTTTGTATACCGATGAAGATCCATGGATGGAGAGAGGGGCCGGAATTATAAGGCAGCATCCGTCATATCCCCACGTAATATGTGAAGTTGAGACAGCCAGGGGATGTAGCAGGGAGATTTCGGGCGGATGTTCATTCTGTACAGAGCCATTTTACGGAAAACCGGAATACAGATCCCATCGGGGAATAATTAACGAATTTCTTGCCCTTTCCTCTGCTGGTGCCGAACATTTCAGGCTAGGCAGACAACCGGACATACTAACATGGCAGGCAGGTTCAGGTGAATTTCCGGCTCCAAGACCTGATAATTTAAGATCGCTCTTTAGTTCAATAAGAGAAAGTGTACCTGATCTAAAAACTCTCCATATCGACAATGTCAATCCAGGAACTATCGCAAAGCACCCTGAATTATCATTAGAAGCCCTCTCTATAATCGTTAAGTATCACACCCCTGGAGATGTAGCAGCATTTGGTATGGAGACTGCAGACCCTGTGGTAATTAAAGAGAATAATCTTAAAGCATCTCCTGAAATGGTGATAGAAGCCATAAAAATTGTAAACCAGGTAGGCGCAGAAAGAAATGACGGTATATCTGGACTGCTTCCAGGATTAAATTTTATTGCAGGGCTATCTGGTGAGACTAAAAAGACATATGAGAAGAACAGGGCGTTCCTTGAAAAAATATTATCAGACGGATACCTTATACGCAGAGTAAATATAAGACAACTGATGCCGGTTTTTGGAACAAGGGCCTATTCCAGCAACACACTTCCTGTCGATCAAAAAATATTCCAGGAATTTAAAGAATGGACAAGAAAGAGGTTTGATCTCCCAATGCTTAAAAAGGTATTTCCTTCCGGAACGATTTTGCGGTCAGTTATTATAGAACAAAGCAGAGACCTCTCTTTTGGCAGGCAACTTGGTTCATACCCGATTTTAGTTGGCATTCCAATTGAATTACCGACTAGATCAATAATTGATGTAATTATTGTATCACACGGAATGCGATCGGTTACTGCTCTTCCATATCCCGTTAATGTAAATACCCTGAATCATAAGGCACTAAAATGGATACCAGGCCTTTCAAAGAGAGGATTGGTAAATGTTCTTGCAAAAAGACCTTTTAAAACCATTAAAGCCTTTGAGGAGGCATCCGGACTAAAAACCATATCTGATGTTATCTCACTTACCGGATAATTTCACCCGCTTATCCAAAGGTCTTCAGTTTATTTGCGAAACCAATTTACCATATATATCCTTTATACCCTATAGCATCCAATAATAGTGACAAATTTGTGAGCATGCTTATGAATTTTAACACTAAATTTATCGGAATTTTTATCTTTATCTCACTTGTACTATGTATCACAACAGTAGTATCAGCTGAGAATAATTCTGCCGTACAATCAACAGTTAATGAATTAACTGTCCAGACAGAGAATGCAAACTCTCATAATGATATCAATTCAACTGATATCATCAATGATACAGATTTAAGAGAAGAAATAATCTCTAATCTAGAATCTAATGGTGTAAATACATCGGTACTGAGAGCGGCAATTTCAGTTGGAGATAATAATAAGGCTAAGAATATCCTGGAATTATATAAAGATAAACTCCAGGCAAACCCGGACTATGTAAAACCCGAACAGACTGAGATAAATCCTGGTAAGGATAATAGTGATAGCAACACTATACCTGTAAAGTCCACACCTGCTCCGAGTGAAACAAAGTCACCTCTTTCAATCTTTACTGTAATTATAGGAATTGGAGCAGCAATTTGCGTTACATTATTTCTCAAAAGATAGATAAGAAAAATTCTTTTTTAATTTTTACCCGGATAAACCTGTTTTTATGATACTCCTGGAGTGAGTATCTCACTGACGCAGGTTAAATATTATAAACATTTAAATTGCCATATATCTTACAACTCTCGAAGTTCGATAACAGTAAATATATCAGATTTAGTGATAATACCAATCAATTTTCCATTATCCATTACAGGTATCCTCCCGATTGCTTTTTGTGTCATGATACGTAATGCATCGATGACCTGTGAATTAGGAGATATTATGATTACTTCTCTTGTCATTACATCACGAACCTGCTTTGCATCACGATCAATAGCCGGGGTTCGTGCCAGATCAGACAGAGTGATTATGCCTGTCAGTGTATCAAGATCATTTACGGGAAAACCCAGATGTTTGGTATCATACATCAGGTTCATCACATCCTGCAAAGACATAACCGGAGAGACGGTAGTAACAGGAGAGGACATAATGTCTCCTACTGTCACATCCTTTAAAAGAAAATTAAACCGTGTCACCTCTGACTCCTGACCCGCACCGATGTAGATAAAGAAAGCTATCAGAATAAGCAGAGGAGAGAGAACTATCAGTCCGATAAGTCCAAAGACAATGGCAAATCCTTTCCCTATAGTTGAGGCAATAGATGTAGCTTTATAAAGAGGCATTCTCCCGGCAAGGAATGCCCTAAGAACCCTTCCCCCATCCATGGGAAAAGCAGGAAGCAGATTGAATCCAAAAAGAAGGATATTCAGGATACCCAGATATCCAAAAATGTACATCAATAATCCTGTTATAGGAGAGGGTTCCATAAAGATAGCAAATAAATAGAGGAAACTGATCCCGATAAGTCCAAGAATCAGACTTGCTACAGGCCCTGCCAGCGCCATGACGAGTTCTGTCCTGGGGTTAGGTTCCTGTTCGTCAATCGAAGCAATCCCCCCAAAGAAGAGAAGTGTAATACTCTCAATTTTAATTCCAGATCTTTTAGCTACCAGTGAATGTGAAAGTTCATGGATAAAGACTCCAATAAAAAGTCCCAGTGTAATTATAACCCCAAGCAGATATGGAATAAACCCATTGTAAATCAGAGTACCATCAATGTTCACGCGAAAGATTTCATTCAGTTTCAGAACGGTAAATGAGATATCAGATCCTATTATCCAGGCAAATAGTGGAATGATAAGTAAGAAAGTAAAATGAATAAGGATTGGTATACCAAAGAGACGGCCTATTTTAATTGAGCCTTCCATAAGTATCAGTATATTTTTCTGTTATCCGGTATTAATTTCAATGTAATATGAAGATTCAGATAACTGACCTGATTGGGCTTAAGATCTATTCTGAAAATGGTATGTCCATAGGTGAAGTCGAAGACATTATCCTGGATATCGATTCAAAACGCATTGATTCGCTTGCTGTAGGAAAATTAAATATTGAAGTTATGGAGATAAAATCCCATAAAGGTATCAAAATACCATACCGCCTGGTAAAAAGTATATCTGATGTAATAGTTATCAGATATATCCCGAATATGTTTAAAACAGAAAACGACCTTTGATAAGCCATGAAAGAGCGTGAAATTTATTCACCCGTCCGCGCTCTTTCACCTATTATAGTAAGGCTAGATGGAAGAGCATTTCACAGGTTCACGCTTGATCAGCAGTTTGACCGGCCTTTTGATAAATGTTTTACAGATAGTATGGCAGAGGTCACGGCTGCACTTTTAAAGGAATCCGGGTTCTCTCCTCTTTTTGGTTACACCTTTTCTGATGAGATCAGTCTTTTTTTTCCCAAATCACCTTATGACGGCAGGATAGAGAAGATAGACTCTGTATTGGCATCCTTTGCTGCGAGTGCACTGACTATTATTCTTAAATTAACCTGTCCGGTTGCGTTCGATTCGCGTGTGATTCCCGTGACAATGGATCATGTAGTTACCTACCTGTGCTGGAGACAGGGAGAAGCATGGAGAAATCACATTAATGGATGGAGTCAGGCTTTATTGCTTAAAGAAGGGATAAATCCCACAGAGGTGGCAAAAATGCTCGATGGGATACCTTCCGGAAATCTGCATGAGATCTGCTATAAGAGAGGAATTAATCTTGCGCTCACTCCTGCATGGCAGCGCAGAGGTATCATGGTATACAGAAAGGAGATTGAAAAAGAAGGTTATAATCCGGTAAAAAAAGAAGTAACCAGTACTATCCGAAGGGTAGTAACAATAGATCGGGATCTACCTTTATTCTCCAGACCAGCCGGTGAAATTTTTATAAAAAATATTTTAAGAGATAATATTTAACTGGTTCCGGATATTTATTCAGATTTCAGGCTAATTATAAATAAGACATTTTTAGTTACTCTCATTAGCAAGAGATATCCCCAGAGTAACTGAAATCCCTTCTATATCCCATTCCCTGTCCAGTTGAAAGAGAGAAGAATCATCTCTTGCATCTGCAGATGAATGAATGATAAGTTCCTTTCCTCTGACCTCATTGCTGATGAATTCCTGCCATAACGGGTTAATCAGGTCTCTGATATTATCATCGCCGATCAGGATATCAATTGAAATGTTATCATCAACTTTCAGATCAAGTTGTTTACGCATCTCCTGAAGCCGGCGAATTATCTCCCTGCTGTAACCTTCTGCTTTTAGATCATCAGTAAGGGCAACATCTACATAAACAGAGGCATCAGACATATCTGCCCCATATACATCATCTGGCAATAATTCAATGAATGTTATCTGCTCTTCAGTCAGGATATACTCCTCATCTCCTGATTTAAGTGTTACAGATCCGGACTCCATAATTTTCTTTCGCAGATCCATGCCATCCGCCTCTTCGATAAGTGTCTTTACCCTTGGACCGTTCCTGCCAAAAGCCGGTCCTATCTTCTTCATTACAGGTTCAGCCTTCCACTTCATCTGATCCCATATCCCGCTTATAACCTGTATTTCACGCGCATTTGCCCTGTCTTTTGCCAGATCCTGCTTCTCCATCAGTGCTTTTGCAACTGTTTTTTCCGATGTCGTAACGACTACTTTCTCAACAGGCCATCGTAACTTCCTTTTACCTGCCTGTCTTGCATTAGCCACAGCTTCATCAAATGAACGGATAACAGCCATATGTTCTTCCAGTTCTTTATCAATAAGCCTGCTGTCGGCAACTGGCCATGATAGCATATGAACAGATACCGGATCTGCAGCAAGCCTGATATTTGAGTACATTGATTCTGTCAGATGAGGTGCAAAGGGCGCTAGAAGCCTGCAGATATTTCTCATACAATATGCCATGGTCTCATAAGCATATCTTTTGTCGGGTGAATCCTCTTCAAGCCACATACGCGGACGTACTATCTGGACATACCACCTGGAGAGATCTTCCAGGATAAAGTTATGTAATGACCTTGTTACCTTATGCAATTGATACTCTTCCATATCTTCATTGACCTGTTTGATTACCGAATGAAGACGTGAGATTATCCACCGGTCAATATCAGGCATCTCTCTGATTGAACGTTGAATATAACTCTCATCACTCTTTCCTTCCTGATTTTTTGCAGGAGAAAAACCATCTAGAATCATATACGGAAGCGGGAATCTGTATACATTCCAGAGGATATTCATGGTTCGGTTAACAGTTGCAACACTCTCCCAATTAAACCGTAAATCATCCCAGGGTGCATTTGCAGAGAGAACATACAGTCTTAAAACATCCACACCATACTTTTGAACGACCTCCTCGGGTGTGACAACATTTCCAAGACTCTTGCTCATCTTCCTGCCTTCTGCATCAAGGGCAAAACCATGCATCAGGACACTTTTGTAAGGGGAACGGTTGAATGCAATAGTAGATGCACCAAGCTGGGAGTAAAACCACCCTCTTGTCTGATCCTGTCCTTCGGTGATGAAATCTGCGGGCCATAACTTCTGAAAAGCATCCTGTTTTCCTGGATATCCTATGGTTGCCCATGATGCCATCGCTGAATCAAACCATACATCAAAGATATCTTCTACCCGCTGCATCTGGTTGCCACAGGTACAGGGAACATATATATCATCCACATATGGCCGGTGAGGATCAGTAAGATCAGATCCTGCAGCTTCATTTAGTTCGGCAATCGTTCCAAATACACGGTATGAATTGCATGAGGGACAACGCCATATAGGCAGAGGTATACCCCAGTAACGCTGACGTGAGATACACCAGTCCCTGGCATCTGATACAAAATCATAGAACCTTGCACTTCCGGCCCATTCGGGGTACCATTCTGTACTCCTGATTTCGGAGAGCATCTGCTGTTTAATCTTAGGAATTGTGATAAACCACTGTTCTGTAGCCCGATATATAATGGGGGTTTTGCATCGCCAGCAATGTCCGTACCTGTGTGTAATTTTTAACTTTGCAAGAAGATGATTACCAAGGGCATCAAGGATCTTATCATTTGAATCTCTTACAAAAAGGCCAGAAAATATACCTCCTTGTTCTGTAAAACAACCGGCCTCATCAACCGGACAGAAAACAGTAAGGCCCTTTTCAATACCGAGCAGATAATCATCCCACCCATGGCCTGGTGCGATATGTACCATTCCGGTATTATCCATCTCGACAAATCCGGCAGTAACAACTTTATGTTCTATATCATTCTGTTTTGGAACAACCTGTGACAGAGGAGAGGTGTAACCGGTGCCTTCCAGTTCTAACCCGGATTTCTCTGCTAAAATTGTAAATTTCTGATACTTACCACGTTTTAAGACCTGTTCAACAAGGTCTTTTGCTATCCAGAGGATCTCTTTTAAGTCATTTTTTTCTGCTTCAACACGTGCATAAATAAAGTCTTTATCTACTGCAACAGCAACGTTGGCAGGAAGGGTCCACGGTGTAGTGGTCCAGATCACCAGGTATTCATTTTTGGTGTCTTTGATTGGAAATTTAACAAACACAGAAGGATCTGTTTCATCCCAGTATTCAACTTCAGAATCAGCAATAGCAGTCTCACATCTCGGGCACCAGTTTACCACCCTGTGACCTCTTTCAAGCAGGCCCTTCTCATCTGCTTTCTTTAAAGCCCACCATGCAGCTTCTATATAATCCGGTGTAATAGTCTGATATGGATTATCAAGGTCCATCCAGACACCCAGTGCCCGGAACTGATCAGACATGATATCTTTATGTTTTAATGCAAATTGTCTGCAGTGTTCAATAAAGGCATCAATACCATACCTCTGAATATCTTTTTTATTTTTAAACCCGAGTTCGTGCTCAACTCTTACTTCAATCGGCAGGCCGTGCATATCATATCCGGCACGATCAATTACATTGAGGCCATGCATCCGTTTAAAACGAAGGATACTATCCTTGAGAATTTTATTCCAGGCAGTTCCTAAATGTATATAACCGGTGGTATACGGTGGACCGTCAACAAAAAACCAGGCTTTACCGTCTTTATTTTTTTCACATACCCTTTCATAGATACCTTCATTCTTCCAGAATGACCGGACTAATGTTTCGATATCTTTCGGATTATATGTACTGGCTACCTCTTGCACGATGGTTCCTCAAAAATTCCGCATATTATAGGCCTTGTGGGCACATAGGTGTTTCTGAAGAGATGTAAAGTAATTCAAAATTGTAAAGATCCGTAATTGGAAATTTCTTAGCCTATTACTTTAGTATTGCCAAAAGATCTTCTGCTGATTCTTTCATATATTTATGAGAATCATATACACCCTGATTATAAAACTCCTTTGCTAATTTTTCCATAATAAAATCCAGGAATAACCCCGCTGCCAGGTCTCCAATAATTTCTTCTCTTTCATCAGAATAATAATTCTTTATTTCAGAGATCATGTAGTCCCGTCTCTCTTTTGTCAATACAATTGGATTTGAATATTTCATACGAATTTTCCTCTTAAATTATCATTGAGCACATTATAGGTTTCAATGTATGATTTTAATTGAATATATATTCAAAAGAGTGAATTTTGTATAAGAAACCGCACAAAACCAGGTTAGTGAGATCATTCTAAAAATAAAATTTCAGAGGTTATTCCAAAGGATATTACACACCAATTGCATCACATAATTTAATTCCTACACAATAAAAACCAGAAAGAACCGAATCTGATTATAAGACAGATTGATGAACATGATTATCCAGGATATAAAAACATGGAGATTAACGCATTTACCTGAGAAAAAATAAACCGGATAAAAATTTATACGCCCCGGCCGGGACTTGAACCCGGGTCTAAAGCTCCGGAGGCTCCAAGGATATCCTCTACCCTACCGGGGCAACCCTACCTTATCTGTTTCTAATACTAATAAATTAATTGTTGATTTATTAATACCAGGGTCCCTTATTCTCTTCGTCCATATCAAATTTCATTGCCGAAAGAATAAACTGCACTCCAATCCCAAAAACAATTACAGATACAACAGCAGGAACAAAAAGACCTTCGTGAAGAGAAAATTTATACCATAAGGCAAATATTCCAAATAATATCGATAACAGGACAAAGAAAGCTCCGGCTGCATAAAAAAATACTAAGGGATGAAAAGAGAGCAGAATATATTTTGTCTTAAGCCTCCAGAGAAATGCATTCATTAACAGCCAAATAAGGCTGACAATATACGTTGAGTATTTAATTTTTGATCGCTCAAGCCCGTATCTTGCAGGATGAGGAACATTCCTGACACGGAACCCAAATGTATTAAGCCAGACCAGAAGGTCATTACAATAACCATATCTTGGATAGATCAGATCCAGGGATATTGTTTCAAGAGCCCTCCTGGAGATTGCAGTATAACCGTTTTGTGGATCCATAAGCTGCCAGTATCCCGAAGCAACTTTTGTCAGTAAAGTCAGAACAGAATTGCCAAAAAATCTCCATTTGGACATTCCCTGCCTGAATTTTTCATTAATTAGGCGGTTCCCCACGGCATAATCCACATTTCCTGAAATTACAGGATCTAAAAGTTCAGGAAGAAATGCCGGATCCATCTGGTTATCACCCGCCATCACGGCAACGATATCTACTCCGTCATTTACTGCTTCTTTATATCCGGAGATTATCGCACCTCCGACGCCTCTGTTCTTCATATGATGAATAGGATAGATCCTTCTGTCAGATTCGGCACACCTGTCAATTATCGCTCCTGTTTCATCCGGAGAACAATCGTCTACTGCGTATATTATATCAACAAAATCTGGTATTGAAGTCAGAGTCGAACTTATCAGTAGTGCTTCTTTATATGCCGGAACAACAACTGCAATTTTTTTATTCCGATACATGAAATACTAATAATAACACAAACCTTATAAACCCATTTATTATTTAAAGACAATTTTGTTTTTAAATAAAGAAACCTGCTTATGAGATAATATAATTCTGTCAGCATTGTTTATTTAATAAAGATAAACATTACCGGATGAGGAACAATTAATGGAAACAAAACACTGGGATTTTACAGAGAGATTAAATCCAGAATCTGATGCAGTGATTATGATTGCATCTTTAATGTGTGTTTCGGCACGTACTGCACCAAAAGGAAGAGGTATGGATACCATAGTAACCCGAATAATATCCGGGGATGATCTTTCTCTTCTGGCAGATAAAATGGTAAGTCTTGGAGATTCAAAACCTAATTCCATATTCATAAGGGATTCAAAAAACATAAGGGATAGTCAGGCCTGTGTTCTTATTGGAAGCCGGGGATTTGTAGATACCGGCCTTAACTGTGGAGGATGCGGGTTTTCTACTTGTCTTGAAATGAAGAAGAAATATGACTCTGAACCGGTTAAATTAACATTTACTGGCCCGAATTGTATAATTCGGATGACTGATTTAGGAATTGCAATAGGATCTGCAGCCAAAACCGCACAGATACATAATGTTGATAACCGCATACTTTATACAGCCGGAGTGGCTGCGCTATCACTTAATCTTCTTCCAGAATGCTCATGCGGATATGGAATTCCACTATCAGTTACAGGAAAAAATATCTTCTTCGACAGAAGGTTTTAACAATGGCAACATTAAAAATCCGTGGTGGAGACCTTGATCTTGTTGAATATGAATTTAACTCCTTTAAACCAGGCGAAAAAGTTAATCCCTGCGGATTAAAAGGAGATTATCATCTGACACCTTCTTCATCCCCGGTTAAGGCAAAAGTTCCCGGACGTATTCATCTTACAGTCCTAGATATGAATCGTTTTGCACCGGGACATGCAGGAGGAGGAGGCATAGGATTTGCAATTAAAGTGTATGCAGAAGTAGAGGTCAGATGTATCGCATCCGGTTATAATATAAAATATTCAAGACCTTCGATCATACGTCATTTCCTGCATGTAATATCAGATACTTTGGGTTATAAGGGAGGATTCGAAGTAAAAGCTCATGACCACGAATATAAACATGTGGGACTGGGTTCTACCTGTACAATACTTACGGCATTGGCTTCTGCAGTGAACAAGGCACTCGGAAACCCCCTGACTTCTGATCAATTAAGATATCTAATCGGCCACAACTATGTTGAAGAGACAACGGAAGGGCTTGTTGCGTTTGGTTTTGAGACTGGTGTCGGACCTGCGGTAAGCACTTACGGAGGGATGGCAGTACTTGGAGACTCACTAACCGTAGTATATCAACAGGCATTTGCCAACGATAAACATGTACATATAGTTATTCCCAAAACATCTATCTCTTCAGCAGGAGAGGAAGAATTTTCATTGCTGATGAACAGGGCCAGAATTCTGGATTATCGTGATCGCGAACAAAAAGCCTACTGTGTTTTGATGGATTTCATACCATCCCTTCAGAAAAATGATTTATGCAAAATGGGGGATGTAATGTGGGAGATAGAATTTCGCGGTTCCAAGCGGGCGGAGATCGAACACCACTCTTTTGAGATCTACCAGTATATGAATAAGCTAAGAAAAGCCGGACTTGAATTTGTAGGTATGAGTTCAGTAGGGCCTTCAATTGCAATAATTACAAAAAGAACGGCAGAAGAGATATCAGATCTGCTTCAGTCCAACGGCCTGAACATTGCATTCAGCACTTTTGTGGATAATAACGGGGTAGTCCTTGAGTAAAAATAAATTACAGACATATCAGTTCATACTCTTTGAATACTAACTTTTTATAACATCATCCTTACCGGTTGATGAGGCGGAATATGCACGAATATGGAATCGCATATGATATTGTAGTAACTGCAAAACGGGCAGCTCTCGATAATAATGCTAAATATATAAGTACTGTCTTTGTTGATGTCGGAGAACTATCAATGGTAAACCCGGAACAGGTAGAATTTCTATTTCAGACAATTATTGAAGATGAACCTTTATTTAATAAAACAAAAATTGTCTGTACCAAAGTTCCCCCATACACAAAGTGTGTTTGCGGCTATGAAGGATCAGAGATCTTTGTCTGTCCGGAATGTGGTCAACTGCCGGAGATAGAGAAGGGTAGAGAGATCGTTGTAACAAAAATTGAGGTAGAGGCAGATTAATGAAAGTAAACCTGATGCACGGGGCCGGAGGAGAGGTTATGGGAGAGATCGTTAATCTCTTCTCAAAGATTAAAAATATCAATGCCGGAGGAATCGGACTTGAATCACTGGACGACGGGGCAGTAATTCCTATCGGAGATAAGCAGTTGGTTTTCACTACAGATTCACATGTTGTAAGACCACTATTCTTTCCGGGAGGAGATATTGGACGCGTTGCTGCCTGTGGAACAATTAATGATATTACCATGATGGGCGGACATCCACTAGCATTATCATGTGGTGTAATACTTGAGGAAGGATTTGATTTTGACGATTTATCCAGAATTGTGGACTCTATGGACAGTGTGTTATCAGAAACCGGTGTTTCTCTTGTAACAGGGGATACAAAAGTGATGGAATCCGGAGCACTTGATAAGATAGCAATTAATACGTCCGGGATAGGAGTTGCAGATCAAATTATCAGAGATAATGGGTTGATTCCTGGTGACGTAATAATAGTATCAGGGACACTAGGGGATCACGGATTTGCAGTACTTGCCAGCAGGGAAGAGTTTGATTTTGCAGATCAGATAGTCTCTGATGTGGCACCACTTTCTGATATGGTTCATAAAGCACTTAAAGAAGGGTCTATCCATGCAATGAAGGATCCTACCAGGGGAGGATTTGCCAGTGCAATAAATGAAATGGCAAAAAAATCCGGTGTTATGGTAAGAATATCTGAAGAGGAACTTCCAATCAGGACATCGGTAATATCAGCATCCAGACTTCTGGGAATAGATCCCCTGGAGGTTGCAAACGAAGGAAAGGTTGTTATGGGAGTATCAGCAGACGAGGCCGATTCAATATTGAAAGTATTAAAATCGCATAAATATGGAAAAGATGCTGCAATCATCGGAAGAGTAACTGAAGGAAAAAGAGTAATAATGGAAACTACCGCAGGAGGAGAACGTTTTATTGAACCTCCTATGGGAGATCCTGTTCCCCGGGTCTGCTAATCTTTTCATTCTCTCTTTTTCACGTATATTATTGAGAGTATAACAAATCCTATGAAAACAGCCATTATTGGAAAAGAAGTTTCCTTTTTCTCTTCTCCATATCTTGGAGGAGCTCCAAATGCTTTTGCTGCATCATCTGACAGGGTAACAGACTCGGCTCCATCAGCAGTTATAGTAACTCTATCTGCTTTCTTAAAGCTGTATGGATATACTTTCAGATAGATCTCTGGTTCTTTCTCTTCGATTTTAACGACCTCTGATTCATCTCCTATTTTGTCATTTACTTTTACAACCGCATCTTTGGAGGATTTTTTATATTCTATAACCCAGTCATTATTATCTGAAGTCTTAAATATTATCGGAAATTTTTCAGACGAAATCAGGAAATATCCCGGGTTTTCCCTGGATACCTCTGCAGAAGTTGATACTCCTGATATGCTTTTCGGATCTTCAACAACTGTATCTTCTGTCTCCTCATTTTTTACCGGCTTTGGTGTTTGTGCAATTGTTGGTTCTGGAGTGATTTCACTGGTCCTGCTAACCTCACGAGTCTGTTCAACGACAGGTTCTTCTGTATCAATTTGTGAAGAATAAATATCTTTTTCTTCACTTACAATATTATATTTCCCAATGAATCCATCATAATCAGTAAATGAGATTTCATATGTTCCAGGTTCTTCTATTGGTAATTCATACTTAATTACTCCTCTTGTAACCGGAATTGATTCAGGTCCGAATACTTTTTTACTTCCCTTTGAAACATCCATCTGAATTGCATTATCAGTGTAATCGGATATTTTCGCTTCTATAATAAGTTTTTTATCAAACTCCTGCCACAACTGTGATGTAAATTTAATAAGATCTGACCTGTCTATCAGTTTGACCACTCTGATGGATTTGGATCCTACTGAAAAATCACGTTGACTGGAAGACAAACCTTCAATTTTGTAATTCCCCTTTTCAAGTCCGGTAGTATCAAAGGTTACATTAAATGCATTGTCCCCTTTTTCGGTTATTTGAATTGATTTTCGTGCCTTTTCTACAGGAATATTCATTTGGTGTGAAAATACCACATCAATCTTATCAGGAGGAGGAACATTTGTTGTTCCATTCACATTAATCGGTTCTCCAACCTTTACCTGGGCCGGAGCATCCAGAGTTAGATAATATGCACTCACCTGGGTTGAGCAGACAAGAAGCAGAAGAATTATAAGAGATAAAATTACTATTCGTCTATTCATAAGGTTCCTCATATAGAATGGTAGATATATTGTACCTGACGATCGTAATATCTTTACGTCTTATGATTTGGAATAGTAACTGATATTCGTTACAGGAAAGTATTTAACATGAATTGGATAAAAAATCCCGAATTACCTATTGCTCTTTGGACAGGGAAAGACCGGATAGATGATAAGGTTCTGAATAGTGTAACCGCCATTATCAGGTCTGGCGGATGTTCATGGAACAGATGCAGGATGTGCCAGTACAGACATGAGCGTTTTCCAAGCATAGGAACTGATGAACTTATCCGGCTCATGGATGCTCAGCTTACAGCACTTGAGGAAGAGATTAATAAATCTAATCCTGATGTTGTGAAAGTATATACTTCAGGCAGCTTTTTTGATCCCAATGAAGTACCTCCGGTTATTCAGGATAAGATAATCAACCTTGTAAGCGGTCGGATTTTTATCACAGAATCACGATGCGAATATATTTCTGAAGAAACACTTGGAGACAAGGTAGATAAACTTCGTGAGAGTGGCATTGACAGTATGCTTTATGTTGCAATCGGGCTTGAAACATCATCAGATGAGATAAGAGAGAAGTCTATAGATAAGGGTCTGGTTTTTTCCGATTACATGAAGGCAACAGATATTATTCATAAAACAGGGGGAAAAGTCAAGACATACCTTCTCTTAAAACCTCCATATCTCACTGAATCTGAATCTATGACTGACATGATCAATTCAATTCATGATATCCAGCCTTACACGGATCTAATCTCAATGAATCCATGTACTGTTCAGAGAAATACGCATCTGGAAAAACTTTGGAGACAAAAGGTATACAGGCCCCCTTATTTATGGAGTACTGTTACAGTAATGTCAAAAGCACAGGACCATATAACCTGTGATCCATTAGCGGGAGGCCAGAGTCGTGGACCACATAACTGTGGAAGATGTGACAAAACTATCCTTGACGCAATAAGGGATTATAATCTTAATGCCGATAAGGATCTCTTACGGTCGGTCCTTGCCATGGATTGCGACTGTAAAAAAGAATGGGAATATATTCTTGATCAGGAGAAGTCTTTTTGTATGCCCCTCACGCAATAGGGGACATACTCTTTGTTATTGCCCTGAGTTGATTAAGAAGGATTGGAATAAAGGTTCCGGCATCACTTACAACCCCCACAGCCTGCATAGATCCACGATCCATAAGTTTTGTAACGGTAGAAGGGTTGATATCAACACATATGGTTCTTACATATGCAGGAAGACAGTTACCTACGGCTATTGAATGCAGCATGGTGGCAATCATGAGTACCATGCCGAGATCTGGTATATATTTACGCATCTCATCCTGTGCAACCATTGTATCAGAAATTACATCGGGAAGTGGTCCGTCGTCCCTGATGGATCCTGCCAGGACAAATGGAATGTTTTTCTTTATGCATTCATACATTATCCCTGATTTTATCAGTCCGCTTTCAACCGCAGCTTTTATCGATCCCGCCCGAATTACTTCACTTATGGCATAAATATGGTGTTTATGGCCGGCGGATACAAGATCTCCTGATTTGATATTCATACCAAGGGAAGTCCCAAAGAGATTATACTCGATATCATGTGTTGCAAGTGCATTGCCCGCAAAAAGTGTATTGATATAACCTTCACGTATGAGTGCGGCACACGCCTCATCAGCTCCCGTATGGATAATGGCCGGTCCTCCAACCAGAGCGATTTTAAGGCCTTTCTGTTTGATATCTATAAGTTCACGGGCAATCTTACCGATAGTAGTCTCAGTAGGTCGTTCCGATGAGACCATTCCTCCCATGAATTCAAACTCTTCATGTTCACGCGATCTTTCTCTTGGTTTTACACGTACACCCTGCTCTCCGATAACTACCATATCACCTGGTTTTAATTTTGACATCGGGGTACAGATGGCTCTTTTTTCTACGAGATCTACAACGATCAGACAATCCATCTCTATCCTTTCAACCTGAATCCAGTCACCTGAAATTTTTACATCGGTTGAGTAGTTAGTAGTTGAATAAAATCCTTTAGGTACAATCCGGTTCCCTTCTGCTTCAACAAGAATTACATCGTCACTCTTTACAAGTCTCGCTCCGTGACGATGGAGCCTGCTTATTATGTTATCAAGTTTACCTGGATCATCAGAAGAGATACGTAATTTTGCATAACTGCTGTCTGTTTTCCGTTTGCCTATATCAAATTCGAGAATTTCAAAATCCCCGCCCATATCCAATATAGAATCGAGGACCTGTTCCATCATACCTGAATCAATGATGTGCCCATCCAGTTCTATTTCACGGGAATCACTCATACTAAAATTGTTTGATCTCTGCCTATATCAGCATTGGTTGTATCTTTTCTTTCATTTGAAATTTTCCAGTATCTTTTCCGCTATATCCAGATCATGACGGGTATTGATATTTAATGCAAGCCTAGAATCATTAATTATCAATCTCTCTTCTATCTGTTCTTTTTCAATAAGATCTCCCCTTATTATATTTAGTCCGACAGGAATTTCATCAGAGTTGTTTCTCCATTCATTATCAGGGATACTCTGTCCGTTGAGATTAAAAACAGAAATCGGAACCCATACAGAAAGAGCGTCGCATGATGATTCATAGTATCTATTTTTTACCTGCAGGATATGTTCTGAAGTTATCCCGGGTAGATCTGCACAAATTGTAAAAAGAGGTTCTTTTAAATCCAGAAGAATTACTGCTTCGCAAAGGTCTTCAATATAACCCTTACCGGATGTACAAAGCCATTCAATTGCCTGTCCCCGGCAATAATTTGAAGTATATGGAGTATAAAGACTTGTAATTACTATTGGGTTTATATCAGCTCCCTGTACGGCATCCAGTATATAATCCAGAAGTGCACGATCTCTTATCCTCGTAATAGCCTTTTCTCCATTACCTAATCTTGTAGCTCTGCCTCCTGCCATAATGAGCGCATACATCAGTTGACTCTCTTAAGTGCATTAATTAACTGGTTATTCTCTTCTACAGTTCTAATTGCCACCCGGATATGAGTTGGATACCCAAAAGAAGAACAGTCTCTAACCAAAATCTTATGGTGCATAAATTCACCGGTTACATCACTGGCATCTTTTCCTGTATTAATAAAAAGGAAATTTGCTGATCCTTCCTGACATTTCCATCCATGATCTATTACCGCGTTAATAATTCTTTTTCTCTCAGTACCGATCATCTCTCTCGAAAATTTCAGGTTGTTGTAACTTGCAAAAGCCTGTTTTACGAGTGATTCCGCAAGTACATTAACAGTCCACGGAGGCCGCATTACTTCCATAGCGGCAATTAGTTCAGGATCCCCGATTCCATACCCAAATCTTACCCCGGCCATTGCAAAGCTCTTCGTCAAAGAACGCATAATAAATAAATTCGGATGAATTGTATCAGATACACTCTGTTCTGGATCTGCAAGATCTATAAAGGCTTCATCAACACAAAGCAATCCATTCCCGTCATTCTCATGAACTTTATTGAGTATTGTCTCGCGAGGTACTAATTTTCCTGTCGGATTGTCCGGATTGCATAAAAAGATAATATCAGAGAAAGACTCTGTTTTATTAAGAGTTGCTCCGGCAAGTCTGGCGGATAATTCATACTCTGCAAAAGTATGCGGGGGAATAAATACCGTAGATCCTGGATTTAAAAATGTATGACAGAGGGTTCTGAGTACCTCAACACTTCCATTTCCAACCGTAATACAATCCGGTGAACAATGATGAAAATCGGAAATTATCTCCTTAATTATCTGATAATCATCATCAGGATACCTCATTGCCATATCCGGTGATATTGAAAGATCCAAATCCGGGGGATAAGGGTTCAGGTTGGCACTAAAATCTATTATTTTGTCTTCTGATGTCTGGATATAACTACCCCTTCCTCCATGTACAGCACGACTAACTGATTTGAATCTCATTTACCTAACTCTTTCATATCCATAATCCTGATTGAATTTTAGCATATCTGTATGTTTGAGAATTAAATCATAAACTTTATATATTTATAAATATCATTCTGTGTATCTCATTGAGTCTGACTGGTGTCGCCTTATCGTCAGACGAATGACAGACACATGGCATACATATGTCAGATCAAGAGGCTAATTTATGAAACGGATCACCATCCGGTTGCCAGAACAGCAGATAACACTGCTAGAGAAGATGGTCGAGGCTGGAGAGTTTCCTACCGTCTCCGAGGCTATCAGGGATGCTGTACGTATGCTCATCGAAAAGCGGGCAAACCGAGTGCTCGCTGACAGTGATCAACTGTCATTTTAGATGTGAGGGGGATAAAAGTATGCAGAGTATCATCAATGCCGCAGTGATTAATGCGGAAAGAGAGAAGGAACTCAAGAATATGACGCAGAATTATGATGATGATATCGACGGGCAGCCAAGGATTGTCATCATAGGATGCGGGGGCGCAGGAAACAACACAATTAACCGGCTTCATCATATGGGGGTATCTGGCGCCGAAACAATTGCTATCAACACTGATAAGCAACACCTCGATATGATTCAGGCAGATAAAAGAATCCTTATAGGAAAAAGTCTTACCAAAGGACTTGGAGCCGGAGGATATCCTGAAATCGGAAGAAAAGCTGCAGAAATGGCAAGGCCCACTCTTGAAGGTCTTCTCGAATCTGTTGATCTCTGTTTTATTACAGCAGGCATGGGAGGAGGAACCGGAACCGGTTCAGCGCCATCAGTAGCTCAGATTGCAAAAGAACAGGGAGCAATTGTTGTGGGCATGGTCTCATATCCCTTTGATGTAGAGAAAGCACGTCTTATCCGTGCTGAAGACGGGCTCGAGGCAATGTCAAAAGCCTGTGATTCGGTAATTTTACTTGATAACAACAGGCTCAAGAGTTTTGTTCCGAATCTTCCGCTTGCACAGTCTTTCTCAGTCATGGACCAGTTAATCGGAGAGACAGTAAAAGGTATCACAGAAACCATTACAGAACCCTCTTTGATTAATATAGATTATGCTGATGTCAGGGCAATTATGAGCAAGGGAGGAGTGGCAACAATGCTAGTGGGGGAATCGAAACAACAGAATAAGGCAGAAAGTGTCGTACGGGAATGTCTCTCCAACCCAATGCTGGACATTGATTATCGTGGAGCCACAGGGGCCTTGATCCACATCACCGGAGGCAGTGATCTTACATTAATTGAGTCTGAAGAGATTGCATCCTCTCTGACTTATGAATTGGATCCACATGCTGATGTGATCTGGGGAGCCCGGATTCGTAACGACATGGAAGGTAAAGTCCGTGTGCTGGCCATAATGACCGGAGTTAAGAATGGTGACACCGTAGCCAAACCTAAACAATCATATAAAGATAAACTGGATAGAATCGAGTCCATGGTAAAATCACCTAAATCCCCAGATGTATCCAGAATTAAACCCCATACAATGGCTGCTGCAATGGATTATGCAAGCGGTCCTGAAATCGTCTGGATGTAAATGATATATGCAATAAATTAAGTACTACTGCCATAGTACCTGAATACTTTTCTTGTTTTTACGAAATAAATAAAAACTATCCTGTCCTTTTAATAGTAGAAGGTCACACAGGATCCCTTCGAGAATTTATTTCCGAAGGTTACTTGTTACAAAACCTTTTGGTATTGGGAGTCGAACATACGTGGATCGCCTGGCGAACAAGAACTGTAGTCGAACAGAAGAGTCTTTTTCCATAATTAAAAATGGAGAAAAATCGGATCAGGATCTATTAGGTTATTTCAATCTTTGGTTCTGCCTGTTTTCACGCGCCATCTTTTGGATACACTGTATTGCTTTTGCGTATGTCACATCTCTCGCACCGGTAGGGGATACTAGAAGTGCCTTTTCTGCGAGGATTGGTAAACGATGTTGAATGAACTGATTGATAAGAGAAAAGTTACGATCTCATCATCCGAAGATCATAAGAATAAAAGAAATGAGTTCAATGCTCTTGCTAGCCAGTATGCAAGAGAGCGGAACACTCTCAACAACCAGACAAGAGAATGTGTCGAGGAAGCTCAGAAGCACAAAGAACTCAGAGATCAGTTCAATAAAGAAGTTCAGGATCTTAAAGATAAAAGAAATGAACTTAATGAGAAGGCAAATGTGCTTTTTGGAGAGATTGATGCATTTAAAAAGGAACATGGTGGAATAAAAAACAGGAGCATTAAAGAACTACACAAACAGATTGAACATCTAGAATTCAGACAACAGACTGAAGTCTTTACAACCGAAAAAGAACGAGAACTCATTGAAAAGATAAAAGCGCTTATGGAACAGCTGAAAGAACAAGAGGCTGAGATTGAGCAGAATAAAGATATCCGTGAGAAGATAGCGGTTGCAAAAGAATTCAGACATCAGGCTTCAGAGATTCACGATCATGTTACAGAACTTGCTGAAGACGCACAAAAACACCATGATTTAATGGTAGAATGCTACCGAAAGGCAGATACATCCAGGGAACAGGCAGATGAAGCCCATAAAAAATTTGTAGAAGCCCAGGAATCAGCAGATAATGAGCATAAATCCTTTATTGCCTGCCAGAAAGAACTCCGGGATTATGATAAGGTAATTGGTGGACTTCGTAAGAAAAATAAAAAAGTCAAGACCACCAAGGAACAGAAAGAGGTCAGGAAAGAGGCAGAACAGATCTTTTCACAGTTTAAGGCCGGAGAAAAACTTACTACTGAAGACCTCCTTCTTCTGCAGCGTTCAAGGCTTATCTGATTTAACCAAGTTCTATTTTCTTTTTTTAATTAGAAGCCATATATAGATAAAGAACCTATAGCTTTGTTATGGGGTCTACAAGGACATTAGTCCTTAATATTGACCGTGATGATGATATCGGTTTTAAAGCTTCAGTTGATAGCCCTGTCATCGGCCGTACTGCTTGTCTGGATGCAGCAGTTAATCTTGCTCTGGCAGATCCAGAAGACTCAGATGTTAACGCAATCTTTCAGGCAGTCTCCACATACGATAAACTGATCAAGGAGGGAGAAGACGCCGAAGTGACTGTCCTCGGGGGTAATCATTTCCGCTTCATTGAGGGCGACAGGAAGATTGCCCGAATGCTGGATGAAGTGATTGAAAGATCAGGATGTAATCAATGTATTCTTGTAACCGACGGGGGTGAAGATGAATATATCTTACCAATAATCCAGAGTAAGATCACCATATCATCAGTTCAGAGAGTAGTAGTATCGCAGATGCCTAATCTTGAGGGCACATATTATATAATAAAAAAGATCTTTAGCGATCCGAAGATTTCGAAGACTGTTCTGGTTCTTCCGGGGATTACCTTGCTTTTATATGCAATAAGTTATGCAATGAACCGTCCTGAAATAGCAACGATAGTAATTGCCGGATGTATCGGAGGTTACCTGCTTTACAAAGGGTTTTCTCTTGATGATTTAATAAAAACAGAGTTTACCGGACTTAAATCCACATTATATCGTGGCAGGTTCTCTTTTGTTACATATATCGGAGCGATAATTTTTACCATAATCGGAGTAATGGAGGGAACAACAGCACTCACAAATTACTGGGATGGTACTGGAATCTTCCCAATGGCGATTATATTCTTCTGGGGAGCAGTTGCATGGTTTACATTAGCTGTAATTACAACATCAGTTGGATCACTCATCGACAGTTTTTTATATGAACCTGAAAGTCTTTCACGCGCAGTAATTATTGCCTATTTCACAAGTGCAATTGGTGTACTAAGTTATGGGGGAATCAGTTATACTCTATCAAACATAGGACTTAACCAGTTCCCGGTAACACAGGATCTTGGAGTTGCATATATCATTCAGGGAGTTGTGGGAGGGGTAATCTGTGCCTTTTTAGGAATAATTCTACAACACTTAATTACATTATGGGCCAATAAGAAAGAACCAGAATTCACAGATATTTTTTGAGATCTTATATACACCCATTCTCCCGTTATTATTTTTATTCAACGTTTAGGATCGATATAATAATTTTACTCAAAACGTTACAATATACATTGCCGGTTCAGGGAAATTTTATTAAAAAATATCTGCAATTTCCATTGCTCGGGGAGAAGAGATAATTATCTTCTCTTTAGGAAACCCACATGAACCGCTATGCGGTTCACACCCGAAACCATGAAAATACTGATCTCGTGACCTGGACATTAGGGATAATATCAACGATCCGCCCGGATTATAGTATTTTCATAGGAAATATCACCTTAATTCACTTATTCATTTGATTATTAACCTGTTAGTATAAAGCGCCGAATAGATCTTTCTTAATTGGAGATTTAAATTTATAGTTTTTCTATTATTTTCCTGAAAAAACAAATAATATTAAAGTGAATCAAAAAAGTCAGAAATTACCCAATCCAATAATATTAAAATTCTGTTCTCTTTTTTGCTATTAAAATCTATTTATTTAATACTCCTTTTTGTAATTTGTTATATTTCTTCCATTATAATCGTTAAACTTTCTATTTGTCTTTAATTATATTTTATTGCACATTTTCATGAATTTGAGTAAGCTTAATTACTATTATGTAATGATGGAATATTCAGGTGAGGATAGTGAAATATTTCAGTCTAATTACAGTGCTGCTACTTTTTGCATTATGTATACAGATAGGAATATCATGTTGCCCTGAATGCGGAGATGATTGTAGTGGTCAAGATTCGGGTTACGGATCTTATTATCCAACCGCCTATCCTACCACTAATTATGTTCCGACAAGTATCGTAAGTATTTCTAATACCATTATAACACCTTCCACTTCGAAATCATCTGGATCTAGTGTGGATTATCATGTTAATTCCAAGGCTGACAAATTGGAAGGATACATACCACTAAAAATCCATTTCTGGGATGAATCTAAAGCAACACAAGGCGTGATGGCTGTTGGATGGGAATGGGATTTGGGTGACGGAACCACAGAAACGAAGAAAGATTTTAATCATACCTATACCTCTAGTGGAACTTTTAAAGTTATTCCAAAAGTTCGTTGGTCTGATGGACATATTAGTACAGGACAAGCAGTAGCAGTCCGTGCCTATGAGTCAACGACAACATCTCTCCCAGGTGAACCCTCATCAGGGGGTGAATCAGTAAAACCATCCGGGACAGATGTTGATTACAATATTAAACCAAATGCCAAGATATTTGGTTCTCAGGCTCCTTTGAAAGTTCATTTTTCAGATGGATCCTCTGCTACAAAAGGAGTATTCCCTAGCGGATGGGAATGGGATTTGGGTGATGGAAATTCTGAAAATTCTAAAGAATTTGACCATATCTATCAAAATCCAGGAACATACTACGTTATTGAAAAAGTTACCTTCTCAGATGGTCATGTGGGTACTAGTGTACCTGGAAAAATTGTGGCTTCAGAAGGTCCCACCCAAAAAATAGACGAGCCAACAGTAATAACAACAGTAATAACAACAGTACCAACAACAGAACAACCAGAAATTACTCCGACTCCTACTGTAAGTAATGAACTTCCTGATCTTACAATTAGTGAGTTAAAACCCGTCAATTCTATAATCCCCGGATCTCCGTTCTCTGTAAATGTGACTATAATAAATAATGGAAATATTGTGGCAGGAACTTTTGTCATAGGTGGTCTTTTATTCCCTATTGCTGATTATCAAAAACCAATCATACTGGAGGATATATCTGTTAAAAGCCTTGGCCCGGGTGAATCTATTACGAAGACATTAATTGGAAAAATACCTGAAGATTCCCCATCTGGTGCATATGATCTGAAAGTTTATGCAGACAATAGTAATTTTACAGATGCAGGAAAAGTAATCGAATTAAATGAAAATAATAATGAAAAATGGATTAAGGATATTAAAGAGACATCCACGATTACACCGACAATAACTGTTACTTCGACGGTTACTCCTACTCCAACTGAATGCACAGTCAAATGCCAGGCCTATGGTTATGGAATGGTTCTTGATAATGGAGAAACCCAGGCAGCCGCATCTGCAGCTGGATTCTCAGAATGCGATACTGTAACCAGTGTGATATGGGATATGGGAGACGGTACAAAGAAAACAGCGGGAAATGGAGAAGAAATTACATATATCTATACAAAGTCAGGAATTTATCTTCCAAAATTTATCTTAAAATGGAAGGATGGAAAGTTCCCAGAGGATGTATGTAAATCGGACATAAAGCCTGTTGAAGTAAAAGCGACACCCACATCTACACCCACATCTACACCCACATCTACACCCACATCTACACCTACACCCACATCTACACCTACACCTCTTCCTCCGAAGATCGATTATTATGTTATCGCACAGGACAATCCCACAATGGGTGAAGCCCCCCTGAATGTAAATTTCCACGATATGTCGTATGCTACCCAGGGGGTAACTCCTACCCACTGGAAATGGAACCTGGGTGATGGTTCTACGTCATCAGAAAAATCATTCAGCCATACATACAGATCACCTGGTGAATATCATGTAACTGACACCGTAACGTTCTCTGACGGACATGTTGAGACCAAACCACTTTCACCGGATATTTTTGTCGTTGAATACTATCCGAAGATGTCTGCTGAACCCTCTGTAGGCGATGTTTCCCTCACAGTAACTTTCCATGATGCCTCGTCTGCATCTACCGGAATCTACCCGGTTGCCTGGGAGTGGGAGTTTAATGACGGATATCGAAATGTCAGGTCAAACCAGCAGATATTTACTCATACCTTCACCAAAGCCGGTGTCTTTGATTGGACTGGTGAAGTTGTATTTTCTGATGGGAGGACCGCTACTCAACATGGAAAAATCACTGTTAATGAACATGTCATCGAAGATCAAAAAATCCGTTATCACATAGAACTAATCGTAGATCCCCCAAGTGGAGAAGCACCTTTGACAGTCAATTTCCAGGATGCATCATCTGCAACACACGGAGTAACTGTAGCTCATTTAACAACAGATCTTGATGATGGGATTACGATAACAGAACAGAAAAAGTTCATTCACATGTATTCCGAACCAGGTACATACCCATTCAAGCATACTGTAACGTTCTCTGATGGGCACATAGGAGTTACAAAAGGTTCTGTTAGAGTTTATGAAACTATTAAGCATTACGTTCAGATAACAGTTAATCCGTTATACGGAATTGCTCCTCTCCCAATAACTGTGACAGATCATTCTTACGCTACTGGAGGTGTTTATGCAAACATTCGTGAATGGGATTATGGGGATGGCACAATTGGAGAAGGAAAAGTAGCTCAGCATACTTATGAAAAACCCGGGACATATAAAGTAAAAGAGAAAGTAACATTTTCAGATGGTCATATCAAGGAAAGTGATATCCGGACTGTTGTAGTAGTGGAACCAGAGAAGAGTGAAGGAGTTGAAACTTCATCTTGGGAGGTTGTAAAAAGCACTCCCACAGAATATTACCTTGTTCAGGTCTCAGAGCCACGGGAAGGACTTGCCCCCCTCACTGTACGGATGGAGGATCAGTCATCCACGAACAAACCGGATATTATCGCATCGACTTGGAATTGGGACCTTGGTGATGGAAATTCATCCACCGATCAGAAATTCACACATGAATATACCAAGGAAGGAACCTACGAAGTAAAGATTAATATTACCTTCTCCGACGGACATGAACAGGCAGGAGAGCCAATAACCATTGATGTTGTAAAAGAAGGTATTGAGACATCATCATTTTCCACAGATGAGATTGGTGAGAATGCCCCGGAAAAAGATAAAACCACATCAGAAGGAACTCCAGCTACAACACCTGAAGAGATACCTGCAGTAACACCCGAAGTTACGCAGACTGAGCAGCAAACACCAGAGATTCTAAAGAGAGAGGCAGTATCAGCTGATGAATCAAAATGTATAGAAGATAGCGTCTTTAAGAAAACGAATGAACTCTATACCGATGGTGATTATGTACGGGATCCGCTTTTAGACGAGATAGCACGTGCTCATAGTGCAAATATGTGTTCTCAGGATAAAAACAAAGGAAGCAAAGGAACAACATTCAGTCATATTCTGGATGGAAAAACTCCAGAAAACCGGTTAAATGATGCTGGTTACAAATGGACAAGTTATTCTGAGAATATATACTGGATTTCATGCAAGGCCACTGATTGTGAATCCATTGCTCAGGAAGCTATGGATGGCTGGATGGCCAGTAAAGAAGGACATCGGGAGAATATCCTTAATCAGGGAAAGACATCTGATGGAAAAACAATTATAAACTCCAACCTAGGTGTAGGGGTTTATAAGTGTACAGAAAATTGTCAATGCGAAGATGGATGTTATTATTTCACCCAGGTATTTGCAACGCCAAAAGATCCAAATCAAAAGCCGGAAAAAGCAAAGATAACCGTAATCTCGGATCCTGTTGGAGGAGAGGTATTTATTGATGGCGTGTCTTATGGAAACACACCGTCTAAAGAAATTGAGGTGCTAAGCGGGAGTCATCAGGTCCAGGTAATTAAAGAAGGGTACTCTGGGTCACCAGTAAAAGTAACTGTGACGATTGGTGAAACAAAGACCGTCTCAATTACATTAACAACTGTTGTGACTCCCACTCCAACCGTTACACCCACTATCACTCCTACTCCAACCGTTACACCGTCTATCACTCCCACTCCAACTGCTACACCCACTATCACTCCCACTCCAACTGCTACACCCACTATCACTCCCACTCCAACCGCTACACCTACTATCACTCCTGTTCCACCAGAACAACCTCCAGTTCCACCCGTTCAACCACCGGTCCAAACTCCGGTTAACCCGGCCACTAACGGAGGCATTTCATTTATATCGAATCCAGCAGGAGCATTAGTCCAGCTTGGCGGACTTATTATTAATCAACAGACTCCTTTCCAGATCAATGGAATTCCATCCGGTCAATATGTAGTTAAATTTATTTTGGATGATCTTGAATCTCCGACACAGATTGTTACCGTCATAGCCAATCGGGTTATTGAGGTCTCTTATTCTTTCCCCACACAACCAAAACCCGGTACCGATGGTATTCCGGAAAGTCAGCAACCAGGAACAATAGTAATTCCTACCCGTCAAGGTACATTGACCCTTGAAACTATACCTACAGGTGCAGAAGTATACATCAATAACTGGCCGGCAGGTACAACTCCGATAGATAGAATTACGGTAATACCAGGAACTTACCTGATATCCTTTGTCAAGAACGGATATAAGCCGGAAGTAGTAAGAGCCATACTATCACCTGGTGGTCAGATCATTATATCCAGAAGTCTTACCCCCCTCATTGATGAGAAACCAACCGGACCGGTGAATAAAGGAGATCTTGGAATTCTTGAAGTAAGGTCGACTCCTGACGGGGCCATGATCTTTATCGATGGATTCCAGGTAAACGGAAAAACACCTATAACTATTACAGATCTTCAGCCTGGACAATATGAGGTAAAAGTAACTCTGGAAGGTTACGATGAGTACATTGAAACCGTTGATATCAAAGCAGATCAGACAAGCACTATAGATGCATCTCTTAAGAAAAGTGAAGAACCATTTGATCCACTGGCTAACCTTGGAACCATAAAAGTTACTTCCACTCCTGATCAAGCTGATATCTTCCTGAATGGTTTCTTGCAACCAGTAAAAACCCCCGCCGATCTTACCCTGATTAACCCGGGTAAACATTATGTCGAGGTAAAGAAGGAAGGATATGATACCTTCAAACAGGATGTCACGATGCCTGAAGGCGGAACTATCACAGTAGATGCAGTTTTTAAAGCCGGAGGGGATGAATCTGCTACATTTACTACAGAAGAAGCACCTGCTGAAGGAATTGTAACTATCGGAGATGCTACCGGAGTAAAGAGTGACCCGGATAGATCAGCAAACCTGATCATATGGTCACAAAAAGATGGAGATAAAAGCGTAGTTTATGTGTATGATTCTAAAAAAGGTAAGGCAGACATTCTCTTTGCAGATACAAAAAATCAGGAGGAACCGTCTCTTAGTGAAGATTATATTGTGTGGTCAACCGGGGGAGATGGATCTGATATTATTTTAAGGAACCTTGTATCAGGCACTGATACTTATATTACTGAAGATCCATTAAAACAGAAATCACCCTACACCGATGGTAAATACGTTATTTATATTGAAGAAGACGAATCCAGATCAAAATATGATGTGGTGCTCTATACAATAGCCACAGGGGACCGCATGGTTATCGCAACCGGTAAATCAGAGAAGAGTAATCCGGTTATTTGGGGAGATTACATTGTTTATGAAGATATGAGGACAGGAAAACCTGATTTGTATCTCTATCAGATAAGTACTGGCACTGAAAAAGTAGTATCAATTCCGGGAGAGAAGGCAAATCCCGACATATTTGAGGATAAGATTGTATACGAAGATTACCGGGACGGTAATTCCGATATTTATCTTTTTAATATTACTTCAGGTACCGAACAGGTGATTGCTTCTGGTCCTGGAGACCAGGTCCGTCCGTCTATATCTGGAAATATTACAGTCTTTGAGGATTTGAACGGAGATCAGCCAGTGGTGATGGTATATTATTCTGACTCTGGAAAAATAGCAACATTAGGATCTGTCACGGGTATGGCATATCCACGGGTTCGTGACGGTGTAATCGTATATCTTGATAAGAATGGTACAGTACTTAATAAAATGCCAGTTCCATGATTACATGATTGCATTATCATTTTTTCCGGTTGTTTTTCTTGTTCAGGGAATTGAAGTTATATAAATCTCATATAGTGAAATAGCAAACGAAGGAGCATAATCCTCTTCAAGGGGGAGTTCTATGGCACCGTTTAATAGCATCGTAATATAAATACATTAACAGTTACAGGATCAGGCTCAGGATCTCTTATGGTTGGACCTGAATCTGTATCCTTTACGGTTGACGATCAACCTTCATTAGATCCTGATTTTGGTAATATATGGGTTAAAAGATCACCTGCAAGAGGTGAGATTCTAACGAACGGATATACCCAGACAAATCAGATTCCAATGCTTATTATAATGATTAACCCGGGAAAATATACCTAAATTATTTAGCAAGAAGGATTTGAACCGAATACTCATGATATGTAGGAAATTTTTAATTGCATTTGATAAATAAAGGGTTATTTGAACGAAGTTTTTAAAAAAACATCAGCCTTTCAATTCTTATTAAAATAATCCAAATATGTACTATCTTTTATATTTATATATCATTATGACTAAATGTTCACATCGTATTTCTAAATTTATTTGGTGATCAATATGGAAAAGCAGGGCATTGATAAAGAGATTAAAAACATTGAACCTGGAATTTTGGAAGAAGAACTGAAAAAAGTTATAGAATTCCATAAATCCGGTCTCTCTGACATATATATTGATGAAAGTAAGTTATATGAAGGTGAAAAAAAGATTGGATCACTAATAAATGAATTTATTATAATATATCAGACAAATCTTCAGACAATAAAACAGTCAATAGAAAATCTTAAGAAGGGAGATTTTTTAACTGAATTGAAAAAATTACCAGGAAAAAATGCTGAAATATCAGATTCAATAGATTCCCTGCGGCTTTCTATGTCTTTTCTTAAAAGTGATCTCTCTCATTTCTCCTCATCGTTTGAAAAAGGAGATATTAATATCCGCCTCGAACCTACCAGGTACACTGGCGGATTTTCTGATACAATCAACGATCTCAATAAAGGGATCAATGCAATAAAAGAACCCGTAAAAATAATATCCAATATTACTTCGGATTTCGCAGAGGGAAAATTATCTAAATCATATAACGAGAAAGATTTTGAAGGAATCTTCAATGAGATAATCCATAATTTTAATGAGATAATAAATGTCTCCAAGATGCGAGAACAGGATATTCAGGCCTTAATCCGTTCTGCTGAAGAAGGAAGAATGGATGCAAGAGGAGATCCTACAAAGTACCCCGGATATAATGGATTAATTATAGAGGGTATTAATAAAATTCTCGATTCTTATATACGTCCAATTAATGTTTCAGCAGAATATGTTGATAGAATTAGTAAAGGTGAAATTCCTCCAAAGATTACAGATGTTTACCGGGGAGACTTCAATGAGATCAAAAATAATATAAATATGCTCATTGATGTCGTTCATATGCGAAATGTTGATATAAATTTGCTTATTCAAGGATCAATGGATGGAAAACTGGATACCCGGGCAGATCCTTCAAAGTATCCTGGTGAGAATGGAAGAATGATTGAAGGCATTAACAAGATGCTGGATGCATATATCGGACCGATCAATGTTTCCGCAGAGTATATAGATCGTATTAGTAAAGGAGACATACCCCCAAGAATCACCGAAGAATACAGAGGCGATTTCAATGAGATTAAAAATAATCTTAACGCCCTGATTGACGTCGTACATATGCGAAATGAGGACATTAAACTACTAATTCAGGCTGCTCTTGATGGGAAACTGGATGTAAGGGCTGATCATTCAAGATATCCCGGAGAGAATGGTCACATGATAAAAGGTATCAATGATATGCTGGATGCATATATCGGACCCATTAATGTTTCCGCTGAGTACATCGACCGAATGAGTAAGGGTGACATACCACCGAAGATCACCGATGAATACCATGGGGATTTCAACGAGATTAAGAATAACCTTAATGCCCTGATTGATGTTGTACACATGCGAAACGAAGACATCAAGAAATTAATTGATGCAGCAATTGATGGGAAACTGGATGTAAGGGCAGATCATGCAAGATATCCCGGAGAGAATGGCCATATGATAAAGGGCATCAATGATATGCTGGATGCATATATCGGACCCATTAACGTCTCCGCTGAGTACATCGACCGAATGAGTAAGGGTGACATACCACCGAAGATCACTGATGAATACCATGGGGATTTCAACGAGATTAAGAACAACCTTAACGCCCTGATTGATGTTGTACATATGCGAAATGAGGACATTAAACTACTAATTCAGGCAGCAACTGATGGGAAACTGGATGTAAGGGCGGATCATACAAGATATCCCGGAGAGAATGGCCATATGATAAAGGGTATCAACGATATGCTGGATGCATATATCGGACCCATTAATGTTTCAGCCGAGTACATTGACAGGATAAGTAAAGGAGATTTGCCCCCTAAAATCACTGAAGAATATCATGGTGACTTTAACGAGATTAAGAATAATCTTAACGCCCTGATTGATGTTGTACATATGCGAAACGAAGATATTGAGAAGTTAATTGGTGCAGCCACAAAGGGATTACTTGATGTAAGAGCAGATTATTCAAAATATTCCGGTGAAAATGGCCATATGATAAAGGGTATCAACGATATGCTGGATGCATATGTTGGACCCATTAATGTTTCAGCCGAGTACATTGACAGGATTAGCAAAGGAGATTTACCACCGAAAATCACTGAAGAATATCATGGTGACTTTAACGAAATAAAGAACAATCTGAATGCCCTGATTGATGTCGTTCATATGAGAAATGAGGATATTAAATTCTTAATTACGGCAGCAGTAGAAGGAAAACTGGATGTCAGGGCTGATCATACAAGATATTCAGGATCGAACGGCCGCATGATCAAGGGTATTAATGATATGCTGGATGCATATATCGGACCCATTAACATCTCCGCTGAGTACATCGACCGGATTAGTAAAGGAGATCTACCACCGAAAATCACTGAAGAATATCACGGTGATTTTAATGAAATTAAAAATAATCTCAATGCCCTGATTGATGTTGTACATATGAGAAATGAGGATATTAAACTTCTAATTCAGGCAGCTCTTGAAGGGAAACTGGATGTAAGGGCAGATCATGCAAGATATCCTGGCGAAAATGGTAGAATGATCAAGGGTATTAACGATATGCTGGATGCATATATCGGTCCTATTAATGTTTCTGCAGAATACATAGACAGAATTAGCAAAGGAGATATCCCCCCAAGAATTACCGAAGAGTATCACGGTGACTTTAACGAAATCAAGAACAATCTGAATGCCCTGATTGATGTCGTTCATATGAGAAATGAGGATATCAATATGTTAATACAGGCAGCTCTTGAGGGAAAACTGGATGTAAGGGCAGACTACTCCAGATATCCCGGAGAGAATGGCCGTATGATTAAAGGCATTGATGACATGCTGGATGCTTATATCGGGCCTATTAATGTTTCAGCTGAATATATTGATCGGATTAGTAAAGGGGATACACCTCCGAAGATCACTGAAGATTATAGGGGTGACTTCAATGAGATTAAAAATAATCTCAATGCCCTGATTGATGTTGTTCATTTGCGAAATGATGACATTAAGTTGTTAACTAAAGCGGGTTTGGAGGGAAATCTGGATTTAAGAGCTGATTCAGAAAAATATACAGGTTATCATGGAAAAATGATTGAAAGCATCAATAAAATGCTGGATATATATATAGGCCCACTTAACATGGCCGCTGAATATATTGATCGTATCAGTAAAGGAGACCTCCCGCCAAAGATTACTGAAGAATACCATGGTGACTTTAACGAGATTAAGAATAATCTTAACCAGTGTATTGATGCCATAACTTTCGTAAAAGAAGATCTTATGAAATTATCTGATTCTGCACAGCAGGGAATTCTTCACATAAGAGGAGATGCCGGAAGACATCAGGGTGATTATGCAACTTTAATAAAAGGCATTAATGGGACATTAAATGCCGTTGTTGAACCAATTGAGGAAGCTATGAGGGTTGCAAAAGAATATGCAAACTGTAACTTTGCTTATAGTTTCTCATCAGATATTCATGTAAAAGGAGAATTTGCTGATTTCAGAGAAGCTCTCGATAAAATTGGAATGGATATATCAAAAACTCTGATAGCAATGCAGGTAGAGATTGACTCCCTTTCAAAACATGCAAATACTGCCCATCTCGGAGTAGAGGATGTTAGCAGAGGGGCAAAGGAAATAGCTCAAAATGCAGAAGAGACCTCAAATAATGCATCAAAATCAGAGGAAGGTATTGATCAGGTACTTCGTGCCATGGCAGATCTCACAATTATGGTAAGTGAGATTTCTGTCAATGCTGATGCGGTGGCACGGCTTAGTGAGGATACAAATGCTCTGGCAAAGAAAGGAAGTTTACATGCAGGTGAAGCAGATGAAGGTATGGTAAGTATCACCAAGTCATCTTCTGAGGTAGAACAGATAATCGGGGCAATCAGAAGTGAGATGGATCAGATAAGAAAGATAGTAAATATTATCACCGATCTAGCTAATCAGACAAATCTTCTGGCATTAAATGCAGCTATTGAGGCAGCAAGGGCTGGTGAAGCAGGAAGGGGATTTGCTGTTGTCGCATCTGAAGTAAAAGCATTAGCACAAGAATCAAGAAGATCTGCTGAATCAATAACTGATATGATAATGGGACTTGAACGCAAATCCGATAGTGCAGCTCTTGCAATTGATGCAGCAGGCAAAGCAGTAAAGGATGGTAATAACGCACTTCAGGAAACCCTTCAGGTTTTTCATAGCCTTACCGATTCAGTAGATACGATAAATCAGAAGATGCTTACAATAGCTCAGGCAACAGAACAGCAGGCAGCATCCTTTGAAGAGATTACGGCCAGTGCAAATGAGATGAGTGCACTTGTAAAAAGAACAGCAGATGATGCCACACATTCTTCAGCAACAAGTGAAGAAGCCCTTGCAGTCGTCTCTCAGATAAATGAAATAATTATCCTTATCAATGAGGCAGTTGGCAATATGCAAAAAGAGATGGATTCCTTTACCATCAGAAAGTTATCTTAACCCTTTTTTGCCAGGCCGGACAGGAAATCATGTATCTGCCCGGGTGTAAAAACAGCATCAATTTTACCAGTTTTTAAAGCTGATTCAGGCATACTTTTTATAATACAACTCCCGGGATCCTGGACAATTGTATAACCCCCTATACTTTTCAGATAGGCCATACCTTCAGCTCCATCATTTCCCATTCCTGATAAGATTATACCAAATAATTGAATATCCTGATTTTCTTTTAAAGAGAACAGTGTAACATCAATAGATGGACGAACATAATTTACTTTTTCCGATAAGTCAAGAAGAATTCTCTCGTTATTGACTAGGATCAGGTGATTATCACCAGGAGCTACATACAAACACCCTGGACTTAATTTTGTGCCGGATTCCGGAATTATGACATCTAATTTACAAATCTGTGATAATCTTCTGGCTAGCCTGGGTGTAGTCGACTGAGGCATGTGTTGAACAAGGATTATTGATATAGGTAATTTTGGAATTTCTGAAAAAATATCAAAGAGAATTCTGGGACCACCCGTTGATGACCCTATTATAAGTATCTTCATAAGATCTGTCTATTGTAATAATTCCAGGTAATCATCAACCAGGATAATAAGATCTTTTGGCTCAAATGGTTTTGTGATGTAATCCAATACATATTCTTTCAGATGATCGAGAGGTGTGTCAGGTATGTCTTTTGCCGTAAACATGGAAATAATCAGGTTTTTTTCATACCCATGATTGACAATCTGTTCGACAGTCTCCCATCCATCCATTCCAGGCATCATGATGTCCATCAGAATCACCCCTTTAAATCCTTTTTCTAATAAATTCAGGCATTCTTGTCCGGAATGAGCGAGTAAGACCGGAAACTGTCGTTTTTTGAATAACGAATATACTGTAAACAAAATATCATCATCATCATCAACAACCATAAGTCCATATATATCCTGATCTGATGATTGATTATCCAGACATTCCATGATGATGGATATTTTGAATTACACATTATTATATTCTCGTGTCTATGGCTATATCTGCCAGTAAAATAGAGAGTACTATATCATAATTATGCCAGGCAAATATACCTCGCCACGAAAGATGCAGAAAAACATATCAAAACCTCTTAAAATTCCTTCAAGACTGGGAAGATTATTAGAAAGTTACATCTGTTTTGTGACAGGAAAAAATGAAATAGATGAGAAAATTCTGGTGAAAATCCGTCAGTCAGTTATTTCACAAAAATCAGGGTACTGGAATGTAAAACCTGTTGGTAAGTACGGGCGGGCATATGATGTTTTTGCATATCTTGCCTACCAGGCTCCAGGATATATCATCCAGTTTAGATATATACTTACAAAACTTGAAGAATTAAATATTCTACCAGATAACATAAAGATCCTAGATCTCGGAACCGGACCCGGGATTGTTCCTCTTGCTTCAGTCTGGTATCAGAAAGAACGAAAAAAAGGATCTCTTACTATTAATGTAATTGAACAGTCCGAAGAATTTTTAAAGGCGTTTCAATATCTTGTTCCTGCTTTCATCTCAAACTCACCGGATATATCTCTGGAAAAGATCTATCGCTCAGACATTCAGGATACTCCGGAAAACCTTCCTGAAAAAATTACACTGATAACCTTTCAGAATGTTTTAACAGAGATGTCTTCCCTCTCTGTTTATGAACAGGCAGAATTGGTATTACGTTATGCCTTGAATTTATCTGAAGACGGTTTTATTATAATAATTGAACCTGCTGAATTCAGGCATTCAACCAAACTCAGAGAACTCCAGACCATTCTAATAAAAAACGGGTTTTATGTAAGATCACCCTGTAAATATATACGTAAGGAGATATGTAATCCGGATAAATGCTGGACATTTTGCTCATTACCAAAAATAGAACCTCCTCACCTGATGCAACTTTTAGCTGGAGAAAAAGATGCTTATCGCTTTTTAAATACCGATATTAAATTTTCATACCTGATCTGTTCTAAGAAGGATTATTTAAAAGAGTCAGATTATAACATTCCGAAGAATACTATTCCTCTCTCTAATCTTGAAAAAGGACAGGAAGGCTACGTAAATGTTGTGGCTTCTAAAATGTCTTCAGATATTGGTAACCAGGACTATGCTGTCTATTATATCTGTGATGCTACCGGGACTAAAAAAACATATCTTGTGATACCTAGATCTTTGCACAATGACGCAATAATTCCAGCATTTTCAGCAGAGTACGGAGAGATCCTTGGGATATATAATGTAAGAGTCAGATGGAATAAAAAGAAAGATGCTTATAATTTAATCACAGGGGATTCAAGTAAGATCTTCAGAATGAAAAATATCAATAAACCAGAAGTTTCGAAAAAAAAAGAGAGAAAAGAAAATATTAAGAACAGAAAAAAACCTCATGTCCCATGATCCCAACTTCCCAGATATTCCCGTTGGATTGGTAATAACTCATCAATTGACAGGCCGAGGGTTTTTAATTTATATGCCGCAACAAGCCGATCGATCTCATCAGGAACTTCATGAACACCAGGTTTAAGGTCCTTATGCTTGAGGGCCAGGTATTCAGAACTTAATGCCTGCAGACCGAAAGAGAGATCCATTACCTCAATCGGGTGTCCCATTCCTTTTGGTACTGCAAGATTCACAAGTCTGCCTTCGGCCAGTAAATGAATCGTTTTATCGTTAAATCTGAATGTTTGTATTCCATCCCTTTCTTCTACAGAATCAGCGGCACATGAGAGCCATTCTCCATCTATCTCAATATTAAAGTGTCCTGCATTTGCCAAAATTGCCCCTGATTTCATCTCACGTATATGTTCTCTTCTTATAATGTCCCTATTACCAGTGGTTGTAATAAATATATCCCCGATAGCAGAAGCTTCATGCATTGTCATTACATGATAACCTTCCATATGGGCTTCAAGAGCTCTCCTCGGGTCAATCTCGGTTACTATTACCTTGGCACCAAGTGCAGAAGCTTTCCTTGCAAGTCCTCTGCCGCAATATCCATATCCTGCAACTACTATCCACTTACCTGCTATTAGTGAATTAGTTGTGATCATTATTGCTGTAAGTGCACTCTCACCGGTCCCATGTACGTTATCAAAGTAATGTTTCATCGGTGTATCATTGACTGCTATTACAGGAAATTCCAGTTTTCCTTCTGCAGCCATGGCACGCAGTCGGTGAATTCCTGTTGTAGTTTCCTCACAACCTCCCATCACTCCTGGAAGAACGTCCTTACGAAGTGTGTGTAACCTGTGAATAAGATCCATCCCGTCATCAATTGTAATAGATGGACGTGCATTCAGTACTGCATCAATTGCTTGATAATATTCATCAACAGAACAACCCCTTTTTGCATAGCAGTGCACATCAGGTACCTTATCCAGTGCAAGTGCCACATCATCCTGAGTTGAGAGAGGATTGCATCCGGTAATATGTACTATAGCCCCCCCATCTGCAAGTGTTTTTACCAGATTTGCAGTTTTTGCCTCTACATGCAGTGCCATCCCGATAGTAAGTCCATCAAAGGGCTTTTCTTTTTTAAATCGATCCGAAATGGCATTTAGTACCGGCATGTACTGTCTGGCCCATTCAATTTTTAATACACCTGTATCCATAATTGCCTCATAAAACTAAATTCAAGCATTAGTTTACTTATACTAATTCATCTGCCTTTGATAAAATTACTCTCCACAATCCTCAAATGGTTTAATTTTAAAGAGCTATGGTATGGTACTTACCCGGAGAATTATTCCATGTCTTGATATCAAGGACGGTAGGGTCGTGAAAGGAACTAATTTTCTTGGACTTAGAGATGCCGGCGACCCTGTCGAACTTGCATCCAGATATAATGAACAGGGTGCCGACGAGGTAGTATTCCTGGATATTACCGCTTCCCGTGAGGGGAGAGAGATGATAATTGAAGTCATTAAAAGGGCAGCTGATGAATTGTTTCTCCCGCTTACGGTAGGAGGCGGTATCAGGACGATTCAGGATGTTCAGAAGACTCTCAGGGCAGGGGCTGACAAGGTATCTGTTAATACCAGCGCAGTCCAGAATCCTGACCTGATTTCTGAAGCTGCAAATGCATTTGGAACCCAGTGTATTGTAGTTGCAATAGATGTAAGAAGAAGAATGGATATCTCTACTGAATCCAACAGAATCTCACTACCTGATGGAGAAGTGTGCTGGTATGAGGTAGTAACGCACGGCGGATCCAAACCAACAGGGATTGATGCGATTTCATGGGCAAAAGAAGCTGAAATGAGAGGAGCAGGAGAGATACTTCTGACCTCAATGGAAACTGACGGAACCAAGAACGGGTTTGATATTCCGGTTACTGCTGCAATATCAGATTCTGTAGGAGTACCGGTGATTGCATCCGGAGGAGTCGGTTTAATGGAACATTTTTATGACGGATTCGTTTCAGGTAAAGCTGATGCTGCCCTTGCAGCCAGTGTCTTTCATTATGGAGAGATGACTGTTTCTGATGTGAAGAGATATCTTTCAGTTAGGGGAATTCCGATAAGACCGTAGACAAAAAATATAATTTACTCCTTTATTCTCCCTACTGAAGCCATATATATACAAAATTCATCAGTTCCATTTATACCCAGGATGCAATTAATCTCATCATCTTTGTATGAACCTATGGCACAGACACCAAGATTCAACGCGGACGAGATAATATAAAGATTCTGACAGATATGACCCGCTTCGATGAAGAGGTATCGCCATCCCCTGGAACCAAATTTCCATATCATCCGCGCCGGAACAGCGGTCCATAAAAAGGTCACTGCAGAAGATGTAACAAGAGAAGAACTTCTGCATGCAGATGCAACGGCATCTTTATCTCCAGAATGGCACACCTCCCGCACCAGGGCATGATCCAGAGGAAGATACCTGTAAAGCCCGGGTTCAATCCCACTTATGCGGTTTATCACTATTATTGTCTCAAAAGGGTGAAGTGCTCCTGCAGAAGGAACGGTCCTGAAATTTGACTGGTCCTTTTTTTCCCTGACTCCCTGAGTGTAATGAAGCAGCAGAGAAAGTTCCCATTTATATATTTCTTCATCAGAATAATCCCTGATCGTCTGTCTGTTATCCAGTGTGTCGCGCAACAGGAACGGATCTGATATAATTTCTGAAGGGGGAGGAAGGGTTATCATATCCTGTTGAGGTTCACAAATACCACATATCTTTGTCAAAGGTTCATTACCATGGGACTTTTGATCTCCCAGTACTGCTGTCTGTTTAAGGAACTGATAACCGGCTCGTTCACTTTCTGTATGCATATATAGCAATACTAGTGCCAGACAACATAACCTTACGCATAATAGTATGAGTGGGAGGAGTAAGCCCCCTTCTGTTCATTGCGGCATTCAGCTAAGCACCGAACCCGGGCAGACACCGGGTTGTCTTTCTGCCCTGTTTCGGTTTGCACCCGCAGGGATTCGCCGTTTCATCAGCAGTATCTTTCATGGTTCAGCAGTGATGCATCATAACTCAGGATATACTGTATCGTTTCTGGTCCATAGCCGTGATTCTCACCACCCCTGATCAAGCAGGGCTGCGTACCCGGTTGGTGGGGGGACTTTCCTCAGCTGCGAGAATTCGCTACCGTCGGCCGCACTCTCCCTCTCATGATTAATTTTGTTTTATAAGAATAAAAAGGTATGAAAAACTTGATCTAAGGATTAATATATCGGTATCAGAGAAAGACCTAAATATTGTATTTTATGAGTATAATATGGGAAGACTATGCGAATATTTATTATTTGCTACTCATTATACGGCCATATTTTTAAGATGGCAAATGCAATTGCCGATGGAATATCTGAAGCAGGATATAATTCAGAAATTTATCGTGTTCCAGAGTTACTTTCTGATGAGATTATTGAAAAGATGGGTGCAACCTCCTTTCAGAAAGAATTTCAGAAACTTCCGGTAATTTCTCCATCAGATATGAAAAAAGCTGATGCCATTATCTTCGGTTCTCCTACCAGGTTTGGCAATATGTGTGCCCAGATGCGTTCGTTTTTTGATGCCTCCGGAAGAGTATGGAAAGAAGGAGGTCTTGCAGGAAAAGTCGGGAGTGTTTTTACCAGTAGTGGAACCCAACATGGCGGTCAGGAATCCACAATATTATCAATACATATCACTCTGCTTCATCATGGAATGATAATAGCAGGTTTACCATATATCTTCAACGAGCAGAGTACAATATCTGAAATCTGTGGATGTTCACCATATGGTGCCAGTACTATAGCAGGACCTGATGGCACAAGATGGCCTAGGGAGATAGATCTTGCAGGAGCACGATTTCAGGGAAGATATGTCGCCAGAATTGCAGAATCTCTTGCAGGAAAGCAGAGCAAATTGCTGGGTCTGCCAGACCGGTGAAATATTATCCATATATATGAGATATATAATATACAAACAGGAGGAATCTTATTAAAACAATTGCTTTTATCCATCATAAGGGAGGAACAGGAAAAACTACTTCATGTCTTCAGATAGCCGGAATATTGCATAGTCTAGGCAAATCAGTCCTTATTATAGATACAGATCCACAAGCTAATGCAACACTCGGATTAGGAGTCTATCCTGAAACTATTCAGCGTTCTATTTATCAGTATTACCTTCACAGATGTAATCAGACTGCAAATGAGATAAGTATATCAGAATATATAATAAAAACGATATCAGGTATAGATCTGGTTCCTTCACACCTGGATCTTATCGGGGCTGAACCATTACTTTACCAGTTTACGGATAGATATTATATACTCTCTTCAGGTATTGCTCCCTTAAAAAGCCGATATGATTACATCCTCATTGATACTCCTCCTTTTCTTGGACAATTTGTTCTTAACGCCATGATAGCAGCCGATAGATCTGTGGTTGTCTTCTCACCAGATACGTTCGCACTTGCCGGATATAATCATCTACTCCTTATTATCAACGATATATCAGAAATGCTTGGGAGGAAAGTAAAAATTGATATGGCTATTTTAAACCGCTGGCCACGGTTAGAAGACATGAATGAAACTTTCCTTGATAAGATTCATAATTTATTTAGAAAAAAAAGTGGAGATGAAACGGATGGAGAACAGGAGATTCGTGATCAACTGGAGAAAAGAGTGAAAATGGAGATTCCTGAAACGGTTATAGTCCCGGAAGGGAGACATATTTCTCAATCCATAAAACAGGGTGTACCCCTTGTTGTACTTTCACCCAATGACCCTTCGTTACAGGGATTTAGAGAAGCAGCCAGTATAATCGATGGGTGGAGATAAAAATGCAGAATCAGAACCTGGAGCCGGGAAGAAAAGGTCTTTTTTCTTTAACGGAAAAAAAAGACGAAACACCTGTAAAATGCTATTCAGGAGATGAACTTAAGATAATTGTTGAAACTATATTATCTGATAATAAAGATCTATCCGGTATCCCTGATCTCTTTAAGCCTGTCACCCAAAAATTTCAATCTGATTCGGAGAACATTTCTCAAAAAAAAGGAGAAATTGAGAGAATAGAAGAAGAAAGAAATTTCGAAAGAACAAACTTACAGACTGAACTAAATATTTTAAAAACCGAACTAGAGAAATTTAGCGAAGAGATGATTGCAGCCCAAACATCACTTGACAGAGTTTTAGAGTTCTATCAGTACCATATAATTCCCATGGCACTACTAGGTTCCGGGGGAAAGCTCCTCGATGCTAACGACGCTTTCTGTACCCTGTTTTCATTAACCAGGAGTGGAATTGTTAGTGAAAAACCTGATTTAAACAGGTATATACCAGAGACAACCCATTTTTCTACCCCGGATGGCAATGAATACTACAAATTATCTATCAGTCCACCAATTATCCCTTCAGGAAATGAAGCAGCATCATTAGATCTCTTAGTCAAAATTAATAAAGAGCAGAGAAGGATAAAACCGGGATGTCTTCCAGAGGGGCATATCACTGATTTCATGAATAATCTTCCTTTTGCTATGGTGATTATTGATGATAACAATACTGTCAGGTATACGAATCAGGCAATGGTATCGCTTTTGGGCAGGAGATATAATGAAATTCTTTATCGGGACATCTCAAGTATTGGCCTAAATCCAGAGATATCAAATTATATTTCAAATATTGATAACCCCGTTGAATCAGATGCAGGAATAAAAATATCAATTACATTTTATAATGGTACTGAGAAAGATGTTTTTATTCAGGGGTTTAATTTAAATTGTGATGATACCAGATACACAATAATCATAGCACTACCAGATGATGATGAAATTTCAGATAGTCAGGAGAAAAAAAATATCATCTTTCAGGATGAGACAGAGAAATCTTTTGTTGAGCAGAAAAGAATCCTGAAAACCCTGCTGGATATTAACCCTTCACCAGTCATTCTCTTTAATTCGAATGGAGAAATACTGATTACAAATGAAGGTGTTTCAGAACTTATCGGTGTCTCGTCTGATCAACTGGTTGGACAGAAACTTAATGATATTGGCATCAGGCTTCCGGATATAAAACAAGATAAAGATACTATAGAGGTACTTTCTGATAAAATCCACATAGAGTCTCCATATGGTGTTCAGGAGTATTCAGCTATCCTGATATCAGAAATATCCGGAGATGATAATAACTTCATACTGATTCTTCAGTCAGCTAATGAGAACTCTATGGGTTTGCAGGTAGAAACCCAAAATAAACCTTTGGAAACAGATGTATTAGATGTTTTACCGGTTAGTAAATTAAAAAACCAGGATGATATTACCACTGATGTCAGTATTGTAGATTCACTCTTATCCATCCTACCAGTAATAAGTATGGTTGATGGAAAGATAGGAGATATGAATAATAACTTTTTAAATTGGTCTGGGACTTCAGAAAATGATTTTTCTCCTGATCTTGTTAACTCTCTGGTTTCTAATATGATTCAGTCATCAGAAAAGCCAGATAATGTCTTTTCTACACTCTTTCCATCAGGTCTTAAGTATTATCGAATGATTTATATCCCGGATGAGAACTCTCCCCGTTCAGGAACCGGATTAATTATTGATATTAGTAATGAATATAATAAGATTTCTGTACTAGAGAATGAGAATAATCAGATAAATAAAGAAATACAGGAGATAAAATCCAGTAAACCATCAGAGACTCAAAAACAACATTTAATTGATGAACTCTCTTCACAAGTTGATATTGTTGAGTTTGAACTTGCTGGTGGGAGATATGCAATGGATATTGGTATGGTACGTGAAGTAGTGGAGATGCTCCCCATTACTCCGATCCCAAAAACTCCACCATATATTATTGGAATAATAAATCTCCGGGGAGAAGTAACCCACATCATAGATCTAGGAATACTTCTAGGTGAAGGCCTAAGAAAAGACCGTTCAGGTCAGAAAATTATTATTGTCCCTCCTGATGCCGCACATGGTGAACATCTGGGCATAATTGTCGATAATGTGCGCAGTGTTACTGAAATTGGTGTAAAACAGGTTACATCCCTTGGAGATGACATCAATAACAGGATACAGACGACTATAAAGGGTGTCATTAAGATAACTCATGATGAATTAACTGAGAAACATGAAGATGATCTAAAAGAGGATAATCTTGTAATATGGCTGGATATGGAAGATATTCTCAAACGATTGTCTGGTTACAGATAATATTGTTACGTATTAATCGATAAAATGGATATCAAATTTACACCCCCGGTTTTTCCAAGTATAAATGTCCCTCAGGTTAGTGAAAAAGGCCTTCCTGAACTTATAAAAGATGTAGAGAAAAAACTGAACATCCAATTAACAAGTTATAAACAGGACTATATAAAAAGGAGGCTCCTATCACGAATGAATTCTACAAGATCAAAGGATTTTGTAGAATATCATCAGTACCTGCGGACACACCCTGAAGAAGAAGAAAAACTTCGAAACGCATTGACTATTAATGTAACAAAATTTTTACGCGATCCCGATGTTTTTAACTTAATAGGAAAAGAGATCTTCCCAACAATTATCCGCCAGAAAAACGGAATCAAGGTATGGAGTGCCGGGTGCTCCTCAGGTGAGGAACCATATACTTATGCAATGATGATATATGATCAGAAAAAACCAGGCCTTTTATTATCCGGAGTAATAATCGCGACAGATATTGATGAAGAGATAATAAAGAAAGCGAAACTTGGGATATATGAAAAGAATGCCCTGGAAAACCTTTCAGAAACCCAACTAAACAGGCATTTTCAAAAAACAGAGGATGGAAAATACCAAATCAAAGATCATATCAAATCAATGGTAAAATTTCAGTCACACGATCTTATGAAAGGGCAACCAGTTGCAAGAATGTTTGATCTGGTCTCTTGCAGGAACGTAACTATCTATTTTAATGAACAACAGAAGAAAGACCTGGTAAAACTTATGTATGAAAGTCTAGGCAAAGAGGGTTATTATGTTATGGGAATGTCAGAATATATGTCAAAAGATGTTGAATCCCTTTTTAAGCCTTTTAAACCAATGCTAAAGATATTTCAGAAAGCAGGGTAACTTTATATTATCTTCTTTTAAAGAGCCCTTTCTTTTTTGGAAGTGCCTCAAGACCTGAAAGTTCCCTATCCTGATCTTCTTTCTTCTCATGCGCTTTTATCTCCTGATACATAAAAAAACTGTTCAGTATTACAAGAATCAGAATAAGAAATGTCCCGATAATCAATGCCGCACCCTTTGGTCTGATCTCTTCGACAGTCCAGAGTATTAATAATATCCCAAAAAGCCCTATGAAATAAAAAGGCCCCCACATCTTGAAATTCAGATATTTCATTATTTTTCCAAATCTTTCAAAGATAAATACATACTAAAAACCACCTCATCTTTTTAACCGTGTTGAGATACTTATGGAGAAGTACATAATCGAGGCAGTTAAATGATAATTATATGAATGAGAGAAGTCAGGTAATATTCATAGCGGTCTGTACTATTCTTATAGTCTCTCTTTTGATAACAGGTTGTGTAGAAGTTACACCTCCTTCAGGCACAACTAATGCATCTGCATACGGACCTGTATCGCAGGGAGGAGATATTGGAAAATTTGCTGATAATCTGTCAAAAGGAGATACAAATCAGGATAAAAAAGTATCAAATACAGTAAAGACAACCGATCAGAAAGATCAGATGACTCAGCCAGATATTCAAACGCCTCTCCCAAATGTAACATATGATACATTTGTCAAGGTTACTCCAAAAGACTATTCAGAATTAAAAGTCGATAAACCTACATCATATCTTGGATATGGAGAACCAAAGACATCAGATAATAAAACATTTGTCACCATATATGAACTGACTAATCAGACTTTTGCTAATAATGCAAGTGCTTATGCATATGATCTGCTTACTCCCCCTCTTTACATCAATTTAAATTTTTATCCAAAAATGGTTGAAGATAAGATCGAGAGGTATAAAAGAACAGGAGATAAGGAGGGAACTGTTGTTTACTCCAGAATTCAACCCTCCAGAGATTCATGGTTTGAGATGAGAATATATAATCTGGATACAGGAAATGAAATTACAAGAGAAGGATATGGCAAAGTATACGATATAACAAACAAAAGTGCGGTTATAAGGAGTTCCGGAAGGCTTCAGTTTGATTTTATGGGTGACGATATCTCCGTGGATATCTCAATGAAAATGCCGGTTAACAGTTCAGTAGTCAAAGAATATGAATCTGTTAATTCACTAATCGAAGAGAAGAAGGCAGAAGTAAAGTTAATTCCCATGATTTATCTTGTTGAATCAGACCTGCCAGAGGGATGGAAGGAAAATGAAGGCAATACACGAACTGACACAAAATATTCATCAATGTTTATCCTTCAATCTGCCGGCTCTTCTATAAATCAGGATATCTCCCGTTATCCTGATTTAAAGCAGGCAACTGATGCATACGAACAAACAAAAGTGAAGAACAGTGGTGAGAAACAAGTATCGATTCTGACAGGGGATGAAGGATATGGGTTTGAATCTGTCAGAATGAATGGTGTGGTTTTCAGACAGGGAGAATATGTTGTTGAGATTACAAGTTTCGCTATTCCTCCCGTATCCTTTGATGACCTTAAAAAATATGCTGGTATCGTATCTAATAAGATCAATCCGAAATAATCCTTTTTAAATCTTCATAAGAACTGGAGTCATTTATATTAAGAAAAATTTGAAGATCCGGATCAAATTTCCTTAATTCATCTGATGGAATCATTCTTGCATTAATTCCCCCGACTAATGATGCAAGCCTTCGGGAATTATTCAGCTTGTAATACTCCAATACAGCCTCTTTTTTATAAACTGCACATAGTGGTTCAATCCTGCCATCCTCCCATAAAGGAACGGCTGCGTCATATCCTTCGGCCTGATTAAAAAGAAAGGATATTATATCACAGGATATCAGAGGCATATCACAAGCTGTTACAAAAAAATACTCTCCCTTCATGTAATGGATACCGGCTTGTATACCTCCTGAAGGACCGAGGCCTTTAGTGATATCACACACATGAAAAACGCCCTTATGTTCATGGAGGGTCTGTATCTGCTCATCATCTCGTGATATAATAAAAATCTCGTCTGTACAGCCGGATAAGACCTCTATCTGTCTTTCCAGAAATGACTGTTCTCCTATACGAAAAAGGTACTTTGGATAACCCCCTGCTCTCCTGGCATTTCCACCTACTAGGATTAGCGCTGTTCTCATGCTTGTTCCTACATTAATTTAAATTTTCAAGCCTTTTAAGTACTTTTTTCTCAAGATCCAAAAGATCTTTCTTTATCTGAACATCAGGAGTGAAACCACCTATACCATCTGAAGAAACAACCCTGTGACACGGAATAATTATCGGTGTAAGATTTCTCTTCATTGCCATACCAACAACTCTTGCTCCGGTCCCTGCGAGATCGGCTATCTCTTTATACGTTCTAGTCTCTCCATAAGGAATATCTGAAACTATTTTGTATATCTGCCCGAATACTCCATCCTGTCCTACATGAACACTTAAGAGCGGTGAAAGAAGAGTTACTTTACCAGCAAAATATGAACGGAAAGAAGGAGGGACATTGCCTGGAAACTCTTTCTTTAAAAAACGGACCCTTTCCACAATATCTCTTTCATTCCATCTGATGTATACATGGTATAGTCCAAATCGAAGAGAACCTTCCAATTTATTTCCATCCTTTTAATAAACCATTAAATCCATTTAAATCAACTTCGATTAGTTCATTCTGCATCCAGAGAGGAAGCCTTTCTTTTATCGAAGGATCCATAAATCTTTTCTCCCCCATTACTAAAAGTCCGCGGTCTTCAGGTGTCCGGAGAACCCTTCCAAGAGCCTGCATAACTTTATTTAAAGCGGGTAATGTATAGGCGATAAATTTTCCTTCTTCTCCATACTGTCTGACATAATAATCCACTATCATATGCCTCACCTGATTCCAGGGAGCTAGTGGCAGACCAACAACAAGAGCCCCGGTAAGCATCTCCCCCCTGTAATCAAGCCCTTCAGAAAATTTTCCGCCACATACCGCAAAAAGGATTCCCCTCTTACCAGTTTTTGGAAGGTTCATAAATCTGGATAAAAGACTGCCTGCTTCACTACTATCTCTTGGTTCGACAAATACCTCACGGTCAGTTATTCGTATCTCAACCTGTCGTAAAATTATCTCCAGCATCTGATAAGAAGGAAGCCATATACCCAAATTTCCTTGTAGATGGCAAAAATTTAAGATATATGAGCATATTCGCCGGATATTTTCATCAGACTGCCTTTCGGAATAAGCTGAGGTAATATCTGTGGCTGCAACAACCAGTCTGTTCTTTTTAGGGAAGTGATTGGGAAGTTGGAAGGTTGATACAGGATAATCTGATGGTAATGCTCTAAAAAAGAGTTGCTGATAACTTGGAAGAGGAGTAAGAGTTCCGGATATCAGGACTGAACAATAGTGCTCCTTTACGAGCGTGGAAAGGCCTGGAGAGGGATCAATATTTCTGACTTCGAGAAAAATTGACTCGGTATCTTTACGAAAAAGGGTAATAAAAGCGGGATTAGTTCCTGAATTATTTAACCGGTATAAAAATGCCGACAACCTCTCAATACCTGAAGTCCGGTATTCCCCCCTTTTACTATTGCTCTCTTTTATTGATTCGGACAGATCCATGAAATCATCCACTACTTCTTCCATCGTAGAATAAAATGATTCCCGAAGTATTATTCTGCTGAAAAGGGTTGGATCAAACCAATCTTCAGCCTCTGCAGATCTTTTAAGACCATCAAGAAATCTTTTAATCTGTGGAATCAGATGCCTTATTGCATTAAGGTTTTTTACCTCTTTCCTTAGCGAAGCAATGTCATGATCAGCCTGTTCAAGTGCACGGTGATCAAGACTTACAGACATGATATCCTGCATAACATCTCCGCAGTTATGAGCCTCATCTATCAAGAGAATTATTCTATCCGGTTCTGCCTGAAGATTCAAATAAAGTTGCTCCCTTATCTGATCATCCATGATGTGATGATAATTACAGATAAGGACATCAGCCTGGAGCGAAGCCTGGGACATTACCTCATATGGACACAGTCCGTTACATGCATCTTTTAAGTCATCAGGATTAATAGGTGTATTAACCGCACGATTTGAAAGTTTTTTACACATATCAGAGGGTATGAGACGAATTCCCCCGGATTTATCACTTAGTGCTGCCGCTTTGCTTTTAATAAAATATGAACAGAGCAGGGGGTGATCAGGATCATTCTTCCTTATCTGATCAATGATCAGTTTATCCTTAGATGGATCCAGTGATCCGCGTTCTGCTCTTTCCCTTATAAGTGCATTTGAAAAAGCTTTTACAGCCTCACATTTTCGGTACACATCGCCAGAACCACCAAGAGGGCACATTGAACCTTTACCTACAAGGTATGAAAATTTTAACCCCGGTTGTTTCTTCCTGATTAGTTCCAGTTCACGTATATATGTTGTTAATTGTGAAATAGTCCGTACTGCTACGATAATCTTCTTTTCAGATCTTTCTGCCAGTAATGCAGAGATAACAGATGATTTTCCAGATCCGGTAGGTGCATCCACAAGAAGTACCCCACCAGACCTTGCAGTCTCTGCAGTCTTTGTAAGCATCTGCTCCTGACCCGGTCTGAAAGAAGGGTATGCAAACCAGTCCTCCAGTTTATTCATCCATAAATCATTAGATCTAATTCATAATATGATCTAGGAGGGCAGGTAAAACAGCATTAAATAATTTTAATTAAGCCCGTTCTGATGAAAAAACCCTGAGTACTTTTTATCAGTCCTTTTGATATGATTATTAACCCAATCACGCAGAAATCCCATAAGATCCATTGAAATACCAAGTTTTCCTTCCTGGAATTCCTTTGAGACGGTATCAACCTTTTTGACAAATGCTTCATGTTCATTTTTATGAATCTGATAACCCTGATACTCGAACTGTTTCATGTAATTTTCCTCGGTCGAAAAGTGATATACAGTATAAGCAGCAAGCTCATCCAGAATTGATCCAAGTACCTCTTTTCCTTTCCGCGCTAACATGGCATCATGAAGAGTATTTATTAAATCAATTAATTTCTTGTGTTGTCCATCTATCTCTGAAATATTAACACTTAGATCATCATTCCATTTCATAATCGGCATAATTATCCTTTGAATTATTAGCAGAATACTATTTTGGTTCAGGATATTAATATAGGTTAATTAAATAAGAGAAAGTAGTAGGGAAGTCTGTTTTAAACAGGAAGTTCATATTTATGATATGGATTATTTTTTTCCATCTTTCTCATCAGGGAAAAAAAGTGTATTATCATTAATTTTTTTAACCGCAACTTTTTTAATAATACTATTATTCTCTTATCCATGCCTTGCAGATGATATTAATAACTTAATTAACCGGACGGATGTTAAATCACCAGATATTTATGAAATATCCTCTCTTCCAAAAGAGATAAACGCACCAGGATCTTATGTTCTGAACATTTCGGGTAATATTTCAGATACTGCAATAAAGGTAACCTGTTCGGATGTCGTTATTAACGGGAATGGTAATTATCTTTCAGGCAGTCTTGTTCCAGGAACATATGGTTTCCTGATAGAAGGAGAAAAAAGATATATCTCCAATGTTTCAATAAAAAATATTACCCTGAAAAATTATGATATTGGATTCCTGTGTGATTCCGGAACGAATATCCGGATCTCTGATATTAGATCAGAATCAAATCTCAGGGAAGGTGTAAAGCTAGATAATTGTTCATTTTTTTCTGCAGTAAATTGTGAGATTACGAGTAACCAGAATAATATATCCGGGGGATCTGGTTTTGTTATTTCAGACTGTTCTAAAACCAATCTTGACAGACTAAATATTCAAGGAAATGGTATCAGCGGAAAAAGTAATTCAGGAGGAGTTATTATCAGGAATTCATCCTCTGTTTCGATCAATTCCTGTATTATATCAAAAAACCCAGGTACCGGAGTAATAATCGATTCAGGTGCTGATAATATTACACTGACAAATGGAGAGATTTCATACAACCAGTACGGAGGTATTATAAGCACATACAATACTGATTTTTCGCTGATAAATACAATTATTCAGAATAATAAAGGAACAGGAATTGAACTCTCACATTTAATAAACCCGGTAATAAAAAAGAACAAGATCTACTATAATTCTATCGGAATGAGTGTAAGTGATTCAAAAAATCTTGTATTATCAGAAAATATCATGAATAGCAATAAAATCGGTTTTGATATGCTGGCTTCAGAAATCAGTTATTATATTCATCAGATTGATAATACTAACACAATAAATGGCAGAAAATTACTCTATTTTAATTCACAAAACGAAATAAGTATTGGAGATTCAGATAATCCCTCAATGATTATTTTAGTAAATTGTAAAAATATCAGGGTATCTGACCTGGTTTTATCTAAAAACGGCGCCGGAATAATACTCGCAGGATCGAAAAATATTATTCTTACAAATGTAGCCATGATGGAAGATGGTATTGGAGTAATTAGTGGATTTAACACGTCAGAATGCAGTTTTTCAAATTTACACGCTGAAAAGAGTCTGATATCGGGTTACTATTTAACCGATAGTCATAACATTAAGATAAATTCTATTTATGCCCAGGATAGTCCATCAGGCCTATATTTAAAGCATTCGTCAGATATAAAAATATCCAATATTACAATATCCGGAATATATGGAAATGTTAACCGGCTTCCATCAGGACTGACAATCAGTGAATCGCCAGATGTTACGGTATCCCATGCCTCAGTTTCAGGCTGTAATTATGCAGGGTTGGTATCAGATAGTGAAAATCTTTCGATTGATAACTCTTCTTTCTCTAATAACGGAATTATAGGATGTATACTGCTTAAAGGTCAGGCAGAAATAAAATTATCATTGTTTTCAGGGAATCAGGAATCCGGTTTGATCTTAAAGACTAATAAAACAAAAATAATATCGAATACGTTCTACAATAATGCCAAAAGAGGTATAGGACTTATCTCATCAGGAAATAATTACATTATTGATAATTCTTTTCAGAATCAGGTTAATTGTGAACTTTCAGGATTAAATAATAACAATAAATGGAACTTAAGTAATAAATCAAATCCTGATAAATCCATAAACGGCGGAAATTACTGGAGCAATGTAAACGGAACCGGTTTTTCTGATAGATGTAATCCGGATAAAGAAGGTTTTTGCGATAAACCTTATTTCCTCGATACATATAATATTGATTATCTACCTTTGACAAAGAGTGATTCTAATTATTATGATATCTTTACTTTTGATTTTAACCGGAATTCTAGGTTGGATCTCCAGGATGTAGTTTTATTCATGAAGAACATATCATCTGGAAACAGACCAGTTTCTTATGATATAAGTAAAGACGGAGAAACAAACCTTAAAGATGTCGTTGATTTATTCAATTTAATTACAAAAAAGTGATATGACTGGATTAAATTACTATTACTCCGTCTTTTATTTTCTTAGTGGATATTCCTCCAGGCCCTGAAATTGTAAGAGTAACTGAATAAGTGCCGGCAGTAGTATATACATGAACCGGATTTCTCTCATTTGATGTAAAACCATCACCAAAGTTCCACTCCCATGTTTCGATATATCCAGTTGAACGATCTATACAGGTGATCTTCAGGGGGATCTTACCACTTTTTTTTGTGATGTAAAAGTCTGCCACAGGTCTTTCTGATTCAGCAAATCTGAGAGGAGTCTGAAATTCAGGATAAGTTACCAGATTGGGATTTGATATATTTGATACCAGAGTTACCTCACTAAAACCTGATGTTTTTTCTAATGGAACATCACCGACGGTAATTTTCTGGTCTGCTGAACTTGATCCTCCAGGCCCATAAACTGTAAGTCGGATAATATATTTTCCTTCTTTGGTATAACGATGTGATGGATTCTTATCTTCTGATACAGCTCCATCTCCAAATTCCCATAGGATTCTTGAGATTTTTCCTTTTGAATTATTTTTACACCAGATTGTCAGAGGCTCTTTTCCCGAAACTGAAGAGACATTAAACCCTGCCACCAGTAATTCTTCAGGTGATGATACAACTATAAAATTCTCTTTTCGCTCAATAGATGACCCTTTAGGCCCTTTTATCAATAAACTTACAGAGTATACCCCGGGTTTATCATATGTGTGATTACTGGTATATCCAGACCCACTCTCTCCATCCCCATAATTCCAGTTCCATGAATCCACAGTCCCATTTGAATTACCTGTAAAGAATACATTAAGCGGTGCCTGACCTATAGTATTATAGGCATCAAATCCTGCCATAGGAATAGTCACTGGATCAGATACATCAATCATATCGTTTCGTATCACCTCATATCTTCCTTTTTCATCGGCACATATCAATTGTACTGAATAGAGACCAGGATAGCGATAGATATGTTCAGGGGACTTATCAGAGTCTACAGTACCATCCCCAAAATACCATAAGAAGTTAATATCCCTATCACTCCATGTAGAATTAAAGGAGACATTGAGTGGAGCTGTACCATTTAACTGACTTGCTAAAATCTCAAGATTAACAATATGCTCCCCATCTTTGTTTTTAATCTCTATATTTGATTGATTAATTTTTTGGACCGGTGTAATATTATTACCGGGAATTATTGAATTCGATGTGCCATTTTGCGTTTCTATCGGAGATACTGTAACTTTAGGAAGTGCAGTAGAAGTTATTGTTGCTACTGCTGTTTCTGTTGCAGTCGGTATATTGGTGGGAGTTGGAATCGGAGTCGAAACTGCAGGAGTGATTTCCGGTGTCGGCGTTACTGTCGGAGTTGGTATCACAGTCAAAACTGCAGGAGTGATTTCCGGTGTCGGCGTTACTGTCGGAGTTGGTACAGGAGTCGAAACTGTAGGAGTGATTTTCGGTGTCGGCGTTACTGTCGGAGTTGGTATCACAGTCAAAACTGCAGGAGTGATTTCCGGGGTTGCTGTTACTGTCGGAGTTGGCACAGGAGTCGATACTGCAGGAGTGATTTCCGGGGTTGGCGTTACTGTCGGAGTTGGTATCGGAGTTACCAATGTCGGAGTGACTTCCGGGGTTGGCGTTACTGTCGGAGTTGGTATCGGAGTTACCAATGTCGGAGTGACTTCCGGAGCAGGTATATTGGTAGAAGTTGATTCAGGAATCTTATCCGGTTTTGGAAGTATTGTTCCAATCAATATCAGATCTTCCTTTTTGACTGTATGATTTCCTCCGGGGCCGGATACAAAGAGGCTGACCGAATATTTACCAGGTACGGTATAATTATGAACCGGGTTTTGTTCATTTGAACTTATACCATCTCCAAAATTCCATGACCATCCGGTAATATCCCCGGTTGAGATATCAGAAAATTTAATTGATACCGGAGCACCTCCATTGGTGTTATTCTGTGTAAAGTCAGCTATTGGTGGTATTGATGGACGTTCGGCGATAACAGGCTTTTCCAGGAATATAGTTCTATTGTATCCTGATTCTCCTTTGATTGTAAGATTTACATTGTACATACCGATGTTTGAATATTGATGAACCGGATTCTCTGTTGTAGAAATGTTCCCGTCACCAAAGTCCCAGGAATAAATAAGACCCTTAAGATCTGTCTCTCTCCTAAATGATACATTAAGTGGAACTGAACCATTAGCAGGAGTTGCAATAATGGAAATATCATGAGTAATAACCGGATCATACACCGAAATGAATTCCTCATTCTCAAGGTAATCTTCCCCATTATCTCCTGCCACCTTTAGAGTGACTGAATAATTTCCGGGTGTATTGTATATGTGAACAGGATCCTTGAGATCTGATGATTCATCATAACCCAATGTCCATCTCCAGGAAGAAATATTTCCTGTAGAAGCATCTTTAAAAGATACTTCAAGAGGAGCATCTCCGGATATCGGATCTGCTGAAAATCCGGCTTTAATCGGTTCAGAAGGCATATTGACAGTAATTGCATCACTTATGCTTTTAGTATCCTTACCTCCTGATCCTTCTACTGTAAGATTTACGGTATAGATACCTGCATTATTATAGAGATGTTCAGGATTTTGACTATTTGATGTAGAACCGTCTCCAAAATCCCAGTTCCATTTATCTATATTTCCAGTAGAGGTATCTGTAAATTCGACCGGCATCGGAACGGTGCCATTATTATTGTTAATATTAAATCCAGCTGAAGGCAGTTCATCTATTGGAGTCGGAATCACGGTTGGTAAAATAATCTCGGTTGGTATAGGAGTCAATAAAATAGTATCAGTTGGCGTTGGAGTAGGGAAATCACTCCCGGCCTGATGGGCTTTTTGAACTATAACAAAAGAAGGCCTGGAGATCAGATCCTCATTATATGAACCATATACAGTCAATTTAACATCATAAGTACCCGGTTCAAGATATTCATGGACTGGATTGATATCAGATGATACCTGACCATCACCAAATGACCAAATCCTGTTTATTATTTCCCCTTTTGATTGATCAATAAATTCAACAGTAAAAGGAGAAGTACCTTCTGTATTCTCTGAAATAAACCCAGCTGAGACTGGTTCAAGAACTCTGACAAGTTCAGGTTTTGTTATAGTTACTGTAGAACTACCACTTGAAACGGTTAAAGTGATATTGAAGGTTCCAGGTCTTTGATATATATGAACTGGAGATCTTGCAGCTGAAGAAGTTCCATCTCCAAAATCCCAGGACCATGTACGTATAGGACCTGTTGAGTTATCATTAAAGGTTACTTTATAAGGCAATAAGCCTTCAGTTTCAGCTGTAAAAAAATCAGCCTTTAAATCCTGTGTAGTTTCTAAATTAGTCTCTCCTGATGATTCCTGGATTTCATCTGAATTTTCAGTAACTTCAGGTAAGAGATCAGACTGCATGGAACTATTATAATAATTATCCTCATATATCATCTCTCCATTCTGAATAATTACATTCTCATTTTCTGTCTGTTCTAAAGAAAGATTTTCCATATTTTCAGATATTTCAGATTTATTTACAGGGGATTCTACTTTGATATATTCTATCCTGGTTTTTTTATCGGTTCCGGATAGACCGGTGACTGTCAGTGTTACAGAATATTTACCAGGAACCGAGTAAATGTGAATTGGATCTACATCATTTGAAGTCTCCTGGTCTCCAAATGACCAAACCCTGGATTCAATACTTCCAGAAGACATATCAGTAAAATAAACTGCAAGAGGTGCGTAACCTGTCGTAATATTACCTGAAAAATCTGCGCTAATTCCTGATGAGATCTCTTCATCTGCTGCACAACTGATTATTACTATAAGTAATATCAGGATTCCAAGTGTTATTTTGTAAACCAACCTGTCCATAATTTCCGATCCATCGATATATATAACACTATCTCTTTTTATATATAAAAAGTCTTATCTAAACCAATAATTAATAAAACAGATACTAAATTATATCTCTGACATAATGGAACTTTACCTTACATCTCTTCTTATTGGGATCGGACTTTCAATGGACTGCCTTGCAGTTTCATTTGCAGTAGGAACCCACCAGAAATCAGCAAGGATTAAGGCTGCTCTTATATTGGCCTTATTTTTTGGTGGATTTCAATGTGGAATGACCCTTTTCGGATGGTTTCTTGGGACAGGTTTTGCGGATCTAATCTCTACATATGATCACTGGATTGCATCATTCCTTCTTTTTATAATCGGTGGGAAAATGCTTATTGAAGGTCTGCGAAATGATAATAAAAAGGATGCACCTGATATATTTAATTTAGTCGCTATTCTGACTCTTTCGGTTGCAACCAGTATTGATGCTCTTGCAGTTGGAATAAGTTATGCAGTCCTTAATATTTCTCCGCTGATTCCTTCCATGATAATTGGGCTGGTATCAGGAATAGTATCAATTTCAGGGGTATACAGTGGAGGTAAGGCAGGACATATTCTGGGAACTCGTGTGGATATACTGGGTGGATTAATCCTGATATTGATAGGATTAAAAATAATATTTGAACATACTAATCAGATCTGAACTTAAGAAAAAAGACAATTGAGAGAAATAATTATTCCATTGGGCCAGGGCCCATTCCTGGTTTCGAGGATGATACCATCATATCATCTACCCTAAGAAGCATCTCAACTGCTTCTTCGGAACTCTGAATAGCCTGCCTCTTACACCTTAAAGGTTCAATTACACCTTCTTTTAACATATCCTCGAGTTTACCGGTGAAAACGTCAAGCCCAATATTCTTCTTCCCTTCTGCATGAGCCTTCTTCATCTCTACCAGTTTGTCAATAGCATCAAACCCGGAATTTTCTGCCAGGGTGATTGGAATCGCAGTAAACGCATCTGCATAGGCCTCAATTGCCATCTGTTCCCTGCCGCCAACCTGGATTGCATATTCTCTTATCCTGACGGCAAGTTCTGCTTCTACTGATCCTCCACCGGAGACATATTTTGAATCTTCCATTGTATCCATAACCACACGGGTAGCATCAACCACTGCCCGATCAAGTTCGTCTACAAGGTAATTTGTAGAACCACGAAGAAGAATTGTCACTGTTTTCGGATTTTTTACTCCGGATATAACAATCATCTCTGCATCATCAAGTTCTTCTGCAGTTTTTGCAAGACCAAGCATACCCTTTGTAAGATCAGTGGCTTTGGCAGCTATGGTAGCATTCATGGATCTTGCTGCAAATTTCATATCTGCTTCAGGAACATCTTCAATTGCCAAAATTCCTGCCTTTGCAAGGTAAAACTGGGCAGCATCCGCAATACCTTTCTGACAGAGAAGAACATTTGCTCCACTATCTGTGACTGCATCTGCCATTGCTTTTAAGGTTTCCCGTTCCTGGTTAGCAAATTCTTCCATCTGTTCTGTGGAATTTATCTTAATTTTGGACTTTACTTCAGTCTTCTTTATCTCGAGAGGATTTTGAACCAGGGCAATCTTTGCACCAGCTATCTTTTTGGGCATCTCCTGATTTACACGCTTTTTATCTATGACACACCCGAGAATCAGTTCAGCGTCATCCATTGTAGCGCCGGTCTGTTTCTTGATCTTAACATCATCCTCATTTACGGTTATTTTTGTTCCATCTTTTACTGCAGCTGCCATTACTGCTTCAACAGAAATTTCACTGATCTTCTCTTTGACATTCTCGATAGATTTCCCTGTGATTGCAGTAAGAACGATCTTTTTCATGACAGTTTTGTTATATGGATCAGTAGTGGATGCCAGTGATTCTAAAATCTCAACGGCTTTTTTCATACCCATCCTGTATCCCCGACAAATCACAGTTGGATGGATCTTTTTATTCAGAAGAATTTCTGCCTGTTCCATCAGTGAACCAACAAGTATTACGGCAGTAGTGGTTCCATCTCCAACCTCCTCATCCTGGGTCCTGGAGACTTCAATAACCATCTTTGCTCCAGGATGCTGAACAGACATCTCATCGAGGATCGTGATGCCATCATTTGTAATAGTAACATCCCCGGTTCCATCGATAAGCATCTTATCCATACCACGAGGTCCAAGAGTTGATCTAACAGCTTCTGAAAGTGCCTTAGCAGCGGCAATATTGGAACGTTGGGCTTCATAGCCCTGAGTACGGTCTACATTTTCTCTTAAGATAATAACTGGTTGTTGAGCAAGCATGAATATCCTCTGTTTCAGTAAAGGTGGATTTGAAGTTCTATATATATGTTATGAATTTTACTACAAGTAATTACCTAACTAATCAATTCTGGAGACCTTAAACAGGCTGCATACAGGAACAGTGTCTATCTCCCGAATGCCGCGCTTATCAAACAGAACACAACATGCGACCGGAATTGCCCCGTGAAGTTTGAGATATCTGATTACTTCCCCAAGGGTCTTTCCAGAAGTTATTACATCATCAACAATAACACATCGTTCTCCATGCCGTATACCAAAGTTACCGCTCATTGAACCAATCGGTTCTTCTCCGTATGCCTGTTTTTCAGGATGATATATTCCCAGTCTTGATCCCTCAGTAATAGACATTATTGTTGCAAGTGGAATACCTGATATTGCAATTCCAATGAAAATATCAGGAGATTTGTCTGTAACTTTAATTTTAAGACCTGAAAGAAGCATTAATGCACTTTCTTTTAAAAGGGATGAGTTCTCGCTGACAAAAGTCCAGTCAATATGGACATCTTTTGGAGTAATTCCTCCCTTTTCCTGAGTTAATAACCAGGTTACGGTCTCCATGGAGAGTGACAACTCATCAGCAATCTGACCAGGGCTGTGACCTTCACTTCTAAGGTGACGGGCTTTCTGAATAAGTTCATCTATCGCAGACATCTGAAGAGAGGTTTTCTCATATCTATTTATTCTTTCGTCTTATCGAAGATCCACATATTCTACATTCCATATCATCAGGAGGATCTTTAAAATATTTACCGCATCCGGAGCAACGATATCTCCATACCCTCTTTTTAGCTTTCTTCTGAAGTATGGACTGAATACTAATACCCATCTGTTGAGCGGTATTCTGAACGGCAAAATCATCAGAAAAGAGTATTCCTCCTGTTTCATATGCAAGAGCGAGAATACTGATATCCGTTTCAGATAATACTATACCGTCTCCTGTTTTTTTGGATTCAGAATCAACTTTTTCCTTTGAAACCTTATCCGGACTGCAGATGCAAAGACCAGTTGAGATCAATACAGACAGACGGGATTTGCTCATTATATCCTTTATTTCATCCACAACTTCCGGAGTGGTTATAATTTTTCCTGTAAATTTAAGATCAAGAAAAAAAGCAGAAGTATCGAGGACAGAGACTAATGAGAACTGATCTTCAACCATGCCATATCTTATTTATACTATCTGAAATTTCCTGGGCTGCTGTATATACACTACATGCACGTTCTATGGTATCGCTGAACGAAACTGAAGATATACCTGTGCTAATGAGACGGTTATATGCCCCTTCGGAAAGGACACCATGTACTCCAACGGTATGTATACTTCTGGCTCCCTGTTCCATAAGCATCGATGCTGCAATAGCCTGTGTTCCCCCGGTTGAAATTATATCATCCATAATTACAACATCGCGGTTTTTTACATTGCAGTTCTTTGGTTCAATTTTTACAATTTCACCAGAAATACGCGTCTTTTCCAAGTGATCATATTCATTACATCCAACAGAAGCCACCTCTCTTGCAAGATTTAGAGCTCCGGAATCAGGACTTAATATCAATGGATTAGTAACAGGGAGTTTCTCAATAAATTCTCCTGCTGAAGAACAAAGTGATAGATCAATAGTATCTGTCTGAAAATAATCAAGGACAGTTTTTTCATGAATATTTACTGTTATTACACGATTTACCCCCATACCTAACACTTTTGCAATAGCGCGGGCAGATAGAGGTTCTCCTGGATTAAACTGTTTATCCTGTCTGGCATAACCCATATAAGGTAGGACTAAAGTAATATCGGATTTTAAGAATGTATCCTTAAGAAGCAAAAGTTCGACTAGATCATCACTGGTCAAAGTACTTCCTACCACAAGGATATCTTCAGCGGTATCTGTTGCCCTCAGGTATAATTCACCGTCTGGAAACTTTTTCCATCTTGTATCAATTATTTGGAGGTTTAGATTAGATGCAATACGCCCGGCCAGAACCTGACTGCTTTGGGTACTGACTACCTTCATGATTCCTATACTTTGCTGAAAGTACTTAAACAATTGTCCATGAAGTATAACCAAGAAGTATTTTTACAGGTGTCGAGGCTATAATGAACAGGGTCAATGAATATCAGGAAGATAACAATATTGAAGAAAATTCTGTTTTACAAAAAAATGAACAGGTTCCCGTTTCATCAGAGATATTACCAGGTAATGATTCAATTAATGCGCCATTAGAGGAGGTCAAAACTGATCAACCTGCAGGGGATGCTGAACCTCCCATCGAAGTGGATGATGGTTCTTCCAAATTCGTTAAGGTTCCGGAGAAATTAATTGACCAGGTAATAGGCCAGGATCATGCAGTTGAAGTCATCAGAAAAGCAGCAATTCAACGTAGACATGTAATGATGATTGGTATTCCCGGAACTGGTAAGTCAATGCTTGCAAAGGCCATGGCAGAGCTTCTTCCAAAAGAGGAGATGCAGGATATTTTAGCCTACCCAAATTCTGATGATCAGAATGAACCTATAATAAGGACTGTAAAATCAGGCAGAGGAAAGGAGATAGTATCTGCGCATAAAGCAGAAGCCAAGAAAAAGGCACAGTTTCGAAACACCCTAATTATGATCCTGATGATCGGAATCATCGGTTACTCCTTTATAACCTACCAATGGCTGATGGGGATAATAGCAGCCGCCTTCATATTTATGGCCTTACGATATGCCACTCCAAGAGAAGAACAGATGGTCCCAAAACTTCTTGTCAGTAATGATAAGGTCACAAAGGCCCCGTTTGTGGATGCTACAGGTACGCATGCAGGAGCTCTTCTTGGAGATGTAAGACATGATCCATTTCAATCCGGAGGACTTGAGACTCCTGCACATGACAGGGTAGAGGCAGGGGCTATTCACAGAGCTCACAAAGGGGTTCTTTTTATCGATGAAATCAACACCTTAGGGCTTCCTTCTCAACAGAATTTACTAACTGCAATGCAGGAAGGAGAGTTCTCTATTACCGGTCAGAGTGAGCGATCATCTGGAGCAATGGTTAAAACCGAACCTGTTCCATGTGATTTCGTAATGGTAGCTGCGGGAAATCTCGACGCCATTGAAGGTATGCATCCGGCTTTGAGATCCCGTATCAGGGGTAACGGATATGAGCTCTATATGGAAGATACAATGCCTGATACAGAAGAAAACAGAAATAAATTTATCAGGTTTATTGCGCAGGAGATAAAAAACGATGGCCATATACCCCATTTTGACAAAAGTGCAATTGATGAAGTGATTCACGAAGCAAAACGACGATCAAACAGGAAAGGGTACCTGACACTGAAACTACGTGATATGGGTGGGCTGATAAGAGTTGCAGGTGATCTTGCAAGACAGGAAGGAGCCGAACTTACAACCCGCAGGCATATTATAGAGGCAAAAAAGACTGCCAGATCTATAGAAGACCAGATCTCTGCACAAGTGATCAAGAGAACCCGTGAATATGATCTGGCAGTGGTTGATGGAACGGAGATCGGCAGGGTCAACGGACTTGCAGTTATGGGTAATGATGCAGGATCTGTTCTGCCGATTATGGCAGCTATTACACCCGCTCAGGGAGACGGCGGAGAGATAATTGCAACCGGACTTTTAAAGGAGATAGCCCAGGAATCTATCAAGAATGTTGGTGCAATTCTCAAGCGGTTCACCGGAAAGGACATACGAAATATAGATATCCATATTCAGTTCATAGGAACATATCAGGGTGTGGAAGGTGATTCTGCATCTATAACTGTTGCTACAGCAGCGATTAGTGCACTTGAGGAGATTCCGGTAAGGCAGGATATTGCAATGACAGGATCACTCTCTGTCAGGGGGGACGTTCTTCCGATAGGTGGAGTAACTTATAAGATTGAAGCGGCTGCAAAAGCAGGAATTAAGAAGGTATTGATTCCAAAATCAAACCTGGGGGATGTACTTATCGAAGATGAATATATCTCTATTATTGAGATTATTCCTGTTGAAAAGATTGAAGATGTCCTTAAGATTGCACTTGTTCCTGAAAATAAGGAACAATTTATGGATAAACTTAAAACAATTGCCCGAAAAACAGCTCGTTCAATCCTAACTCCGGAGATTATTGCTCCCAGGACGGTTGCATAAATGTCTGTTTCAGTCAGGTATTACGACATCAGGAGGGTTATTGGAGAAGTAACCCAGATTGATCTCGATAATGGCAGGATTGAACAGGCAGGCTCATCCTTTTTTGATAAGGCAATTATTCGTGTTTTAGGAGATAATGGATGGGGGGTTGTGTCAGTTACAGGTGAAGAACTGGATACTGATCATATCCCCTCCTCTCTTATTACAAAGGCAGCAGAAACATCAGCAATTACCAATACCCATATTAACATCGAAATAACCCCTTCCGGAATTCACCCTGTTCCTCCCATGAAAGAAGATCCCCGGGACGTCAGTCTGGAAGAGAAGGTATCCCTGTTAATGGAACTGGATACTGCAACAAAAGGACAGGATATTGTCAGCAGACGAATCCAATACCTTGAAAAGGCTGAAAAAGTCATTTTTTCTGATAGTTCAGGACATGAATATTCGTATAACTTATGCAGATGCGGATTTTCCGTGATGGCAGTAGCTTCACGGGGTGGTACTGCACAAATGGGATATGAAAGAGATCATACGATAAACGGGCTTAATATACGTCACCGGCAGGATTTAGCAACAGAAGCAGCAGTAAGGGCAGTAAAACTACTTGATGCATCACCAGCAAAGGGCGGCAGGATGCAAGCCGTTCTCGATCCTGAACTTGCGGGAGTATTTGCCCACGAGGCTGTAGGACATGCCTCTGAAGGAGATCTCATAAAAGAAGGCAGTTCAATTCTGAAAGGGAAAATAAATGAAAATATAGGTTCTCCTCTGTTATATATTGTTGACGACCCTTCTATTCCTGCTTTTGGATTCTGTCCCGTTGATGATGAAGGTTCTGCAACTAAAAGAACCGAAATCATAAGCAAAGGTGTTCTTAGCAATTACCTGCATTCAAAAGAGACTCTTTCTACAATAGGAAACGGAGACCCGGGACACTGTCGTGGTATGCCTGGTGTTGAGCCAATTGTCAGAATGAGCAATACATTCATACAAAATGGAGATGCCTCTTATGATGAGATCATTGACGAATGCAGATCAGGTATCCTGCTTAAAGGTTCTCGTGGGGGACAGGTTGACCCGGGAAGGGGTATATTTCAGTTTAATGCTGAATATGGATATCTGATAGAAAATGGTGAACTATCTTCAATGGTAAGGGATGTCTCATTATCTGGTGAGATTCTTGACGTGCTTCATAATATCTCAATGGTAGGAAAAGATTGTACCCTTCATCCTGGCTATTGTGGTAAAGGAGGACAGACTGTTCCGGTTACGGATGGCTCCCCGCACTTGTTCTTGAATAACGCTATAATAGGGGGATGCGATATTGATTGATAAAATACTCTCTGCTGCAGAAAAAGAGACAGATGAATGTGAAATCCTCTTAATAAATTCTGACGCAATTAGTGCGGAGTTAAAAAAAGAGGCAATAGCAATAGGTAGCAGATCTGAGGCACAAGGACTTATTATCCGGGTAATTAAAGATAAAAAAATCGGAGTCTCCTGTACTGACAATCCGGAGTTGTGGAAGAACTGTCTAAAGGCAGCAATAGATAGTTCGACCTTTGCTAATACCACTGAATGGAAAGGACTTCCAGGACAGGAAAAGCTAGATCAGAAACTACTATCCTTTGACAACAGGATAAAACCTGAACCAGAGATTCTTAATAAGTTGTTAGAGAGACTTATTGCAGGATCCAGAACTTTCCAGGCAGATATAACATCAGGTTCTGCTTCCATCATTTCTTCAGGACATATTATTGCTAACAGCAATGGTATGATGTACGAAACAAAGGGTACATTGGTAAACATTGGAATTGAGATGATAGCCGGGCAGTCAACAGGATATGAATTCGATACTTCCTGGAATCTGGATATGATAAATCCAGAAATTACAGGAGAAAAGGCTGCCTTTCTGGCTAATAAGGGGCAGAATGGAAAAGATCTAAAAACCGG
>Ga0209340_1000232_pt1 | contig 71856 bp, 68 predicted proteins | sample EPASupsiteSAE323_FD_187266 | JGI IMG/M metagenome (GOLD analysis project Ga0209340, IMG submission 187266) | Bioremediated contaminated groundwater from EPA Superfund site, New Mexico - Sample SAE3-23 (SPAdes) (version 2) | ecosystem: Environmental > Aquatic > Deep subsurface > Groundwater >... | reverse complement strand
CTCGATGCTTATCTCTCTATCAATAACCGGCTTGATCCATCTTAGCCGCTCCGCGGCTATATTTTCGGCCATGGTTTTCATGTCCCCAGCTTATCGAAAAAGGTGCAAAATGTCCGTACACATTACCCCCCCATATTGACAAATAACCATTTACATTGCAAAATCAGGTCATCCTAATTGTAGGAGGGTAATGAATGGAAATCAGTTCGAGCGATCAAATAGAGGGACGGGAAAGGGCACGAGCGATAGCTGCCAAACATTTTGGCGATGATTTTAAGATAACGGAAGCATACAAAAACGGTTTGTATGTTTTCACGATTACGCCAAAAGAAAAAGAAGTGGCAGAATTGGGGGAGTAATAGATGTTTAAAAACATAGACAACAAAGAGGATAGATCGATTTTTTTGAGATTGGTATTGGTGTTTTTAGCTGCTAGCGTTTATTTGAGTATTGCGTTCGCGGCGATACCTTATTTCTGGGATCGATCTATTACCGGCACATTTGCTTCGATTGCTTATTCGCTGGCATTCAGTACCTGCGCGATGGTATTTTGGCAAATGCCGGCAACATTGGTTATGTTTGTTGTGGTTGGGTGCTTAAAGGTCAGGTGTTCCCTGCCAGAAGCATTAATTTCCGCGGTGAGGCTAGTAGTGTTCGCGAGCGCAATTTTATGGGCGTTCGCCGGCCATGGCCTTGGGGAATCTGCTGCCCTGCCATCGAATGCAATGATTCTGGCAATAAATATAATTAGTCCTCTTCTCGTGCTTCGTAATTTAAAGGGATCATCAACTGATCCCTAAAACTTTTTTTAATAGTGATTTTTACAATAAGTGCATTGGCTATTTTTCAATGAATATATATTCGCTGCTAAAATTTCATCGCAGTTTAACCGTTTTCAAGATAAATTTATATTAGAAAAATCTTTTCCGGAGGGGAGGATGTTAAAAATCTATATGGTCTTTGACCAAAAGGGCGACCCGGCCAGTGAAATGGTTGTGTTGGATCTGGAATTTAAACGCAACGGTTTTTTTATCAATCCCAAGATCCAATTTCAGCCGCCGGTACGGGGAGCGGCCGACGAATTCGAACTTTACATTATCGAATCACATCAGCCTTCATGGGTTGCCGGCCGCCGGCCCATGGCAATCAATCCTTGCGCGTCGGAAAAGGATGAACGATTGGCGATCCTTTGGGCGCGCCAATGCCGCGCCATTATGGTCGAGTTCGAAAACGTATCCCTCAAAATTGCCGGCACCGCCGATGAAGGCATTTTTTACATTGTGCGGTTTATCGACGATACCGGCCGCGCCGTGGTCAACGGCTGCCCGTTGGACTGGAATATGCCCGTTCAAAGTTCCCTCTAGGCTCGCCTCGAGGGAAATTATTTTTCGCTATTGACATTTAATAATTTTAATTATATAAAACAACCGGGTGATTCCGGTGTCGGCAAAATTCGTGAAGCAAATAACAAATAAGCTAAAAAGCGGGGATCCATTTGGCTCAATTGGACCATGGCTGCTGTCTTTATTTGCTGCTTTCTATATAACCGCACCATTGCAGCAAATATTGCCGTTGACTATCAAGCTGATGGTAGCTTGGCTGCTTGTTAGAGAAATCCTGCGGATTGAAAAAATCCCTTATCGAATCGGCACATTGTCTCTATTAGCGATTGCTTTGGTGGCTTCAGGAAGCATTTGGAGTAATTGGTTGATTGGCGGTAAAGCATGGTGGGGTGTATATGTGGTTCTTACCGCATTCTTACTGACTCCAATGGATGAGCTAATAACCGCTTTTAAGGAGACAGATGGTTTTTGGGAAGCGATGAAGTTCTTTTACCGTCATGCCAAAGAGGACATCATGGACTTCATTCGCTTGTTGGCCTTATACTACGAGCCGGCCCGAAAACCCGCGCAATGAGTTGGGACTATCTTGTTTCAACTTTTTCCATTTTTAAGGGCCAAATTGTAATTGCGCGCAATCGATATTTTGTGGCCGCCGGATTTTGCCAAGATTTTTTCTTTACGAAAACCGATTTTTATACTATTTTCACTTTATTGATCGCCTTTGGACAGCAAGAGGAGGATTTGAATGATGCAAAAACGTTCAGAACAAGCCGAGCCGGGCGAAATAACTTATGTCAATACGGCTAATGACCCAAAAAACGGATTGATAGTGTTCTTTACTAACGAAATATCGTTAACCAATGATGCTGGACGCTCTAGTAATGATTGCGTTTTTATTGAACCCGGAAAAGCGATACCTGCGGAAATACGCCTAGAATTGCAACCTACGATCATGGTCATTAGAGATGGCGGGTTAATTCAAAGAATTTTCGTATATTGCGATCGCATAGAATTCGAAACCGACAACTGCAACCCGGCCTATATTGCTGGTGTCCATCTGGTATTGGCTAGCATTATTGGCTTGACCTTGGCGCTTGAATTAAGCCGGAAGGTATTGGTTTGTTATTTGCCGAGGGATCGGAGGCGTTGGGATAGCGCCCTCAAGCTATTAGATATGGCCGCCGCCGCAGAGCAGGGGAGTGCGAGCATGATATGATGCCGCCTCACCTCGCTGTTTTTTATGACCATCTATTGACAAAAAATATTTTATCATTATAATCATTAATTATTCGGCCATGGGCCGAAAATTGAGGAATAAGCAGTGAAGCTCGTTGTCATAAGTGGGCCCGCTCTGCAGCGGGAAGTGTCGCTTTGTGGATTACCAGATTTTGGTTTGCATCCTCAATCGGACGGTATCGAAAGATTGCCATGCGGGATACCAAAAGCATATGCCAGAATGGCGCTAGGGACGGAGCAAATTGCTTGTCCGGGTTGCCCGCACTTAGAGAATGATATAGAACTCCAGATGCTGGAAGTTGTTATGGCCGCATTGGAACCCGTACTGCCTATATTGATGGGGCTTACTGATTCCCGTCAGCAGCGTGCCGCAATGCGCCAGCCCAAGTTGTTCTTCCTTGAGATGAGGATTAACGATAAGGGTGCTCTGGCTTCCCCTAATAGGGTGGGGAGGTGGAGATTAAGGCTATAACCCTATTTTTTCTTACATAAGTGCTCAAGATTGACAAATTTCTATATAAAAAGTATTTTCTTTATTAAGAATGTTTAAGATCGTGCGCCAATTTCATGTTTACCCGCGATCGCAATGCTAAATAATTTTGGGAGGGCGGCCAAAAGATTTGGTATGGCAATCGCTTCTGCGGGATTCACGGCCTTAAGGCCCTAAGAATGGCCTTATTGATATGAGGGCGAATCGCCCCTGTTGGATCCCGCGCCGATCGTTAGCGTTTTTTTGACAGAATAGCGATCGAATGTTATTTTTATAAAGGATCAGATCTCGGAGCCACACCGCTTCAGGGTCGATCCCTCCAAGTTCTTTACATTACATTTATTATTTGGAGCAAGTGCGTCGGGGTGGAGGCGGATGGGTCTGGCCATCCGCAGGAGAGTCTTTTTTCGGCAAGCTTGTTCCGGAATCTCGGGATCTGATGGGTTTCATGTCGTGGCCCTTGCGGTATGAGATGGTGCGGATTGCGCCTTGGGGCGCAATAGATAGCACTTCCATTAGATCCCTCATTTAATTTTTAATAATTATTTTATTTCGTATTTTCGGCGGCGGCCGTTTTTTTGTTGTGCCTCTCCTTGACAAAAACATAAATTTATTATATAGTCTGACCCAGAGGTGATGCCGATATGGCATTAGATTTATCAAGCGGTAAAGAGTCGCAATTAACGGGAAGAGATGTTTTAATTGTCGTGGTGGTGTTCTTAACCGCCGCAATAATGGCTTATCTTCTCGCTGAACCGGCGCTAATTGTCCTTGCGGTTGCAATTCCAATCGCGATCGCATGGATTGGTATCGATAAGCTCGCAGAGCCGAAGGTTAATACGGGGTTTCTCTGGAAGCTGCTTGCGGTGGGTGCGATATATTTTATAGTGCTCCTGAATAGCGGTAATTGGTTGGTCGGAGGGTTCCTATTCGTGATGGCCTTCGTGACACTTTGGGTAGTTTGCCTAATACCGGCGATCATTCTGCTCAAAGAGATCTTATCTTTGGACAAGACCATCCCAAGCTTTGGCCAGCGGGTGTCAGAATACCTAGCAGAGTTCCTGGGCAAAAAGCAAGAGAAGTACGTTACCCCAAGAAACATCAACATCGCATGGGTAGTGCTTCTTTCCGCTGCGATCGGTTGGAAAATAAACGAGTTTTTCCCAAAATTGGCAGGGGTGTTATTCATGATAATCATGGGAATCAAATTCGTCCAATCGATCGATCGTGAAGACGGCCGAAGCCCGGTGCCATATGCCGTTTTCCTGGGGCTAGAGGCTTTAGTATTCATTGCCATACAAGCTGTTCCAGGGTTGGCTATGATGGGAACGGTGCTATCGTGGTTTTTCCTCGCCACGGTGGCCGCGGCTCCATTATGGGGCTGGAGCAGAAAGGGCCCCAAAAGCTCTCGAAACTTTATCAGAAGTTTCTTAAAGAGGGCTTACGAGGTCTAGAAGTGACGAATCTACCAAGGTTTTTCACTTTTTCTCTTTTTATAAATGCATTCCAATTTTTGAATCCCGCGCTCTTGCGCGATCTTTTTGTTTATGGTACACAATAATAATGATTTTTTAGCTCTTTACATTTTCCGGACAATAACGCCTAAAGCTAAAATTTTTTGAGCTTTGCGCGTTGTTGTCCGGTTTGGAACGCTTGCAGATGTGCGTAAGCGCGAGAAGTCGGCAACGGCCAGGGCTCTAGGCACGAGAGAGTCATGTACCCATGGGGGGTAATCGTCAATGAAAACGCACCTAAGCGGAAACTGGATTGACCCCGGCACGGATGCATTTGTGCTAGGGTTTGCGGAGAAGGGTTCGAGGATAAAGAAATTGGATTCAGGAATAGCTGGCTCAAGGATGCAGGTGGGACCATGAAGGGTGTACTATTGGTCTCGCTGCTGATCTCCCTGATCGCATTCGTCAAGCCTGCACTATCTACGAGAGATTCCTCCACCGGCGCCACTACCATGGTCCTGGCCACCGCCTGATGCTCAGAAGCTGAAGCGAGTTGGTCTTTTGCGCCACAGCTAGGCTGGTCCTAGCTAATACGAGGAACCGAAACGGAATAAAACCCGCCCGGAACCAGTCGGATAAGCGCATCCGCGTATGCGTGTGGTTCCCGATAGGAGAACTAAAAATGGCACAAGTGCTCCAAAAATTAGACTAGTAGGCCTGCCGCCCGCGCGCGGCAGCAACATAAGTATGGGTGGCGCATTCTTCCATATTCGCGTCTCGCGAATGCGCTGCCCTTCACTTACCTTTAAATTCCACTTCCCCGAAAGGGGAAGTTTCGTTTTTGCCGCCATCTTGCCAAAAAATAATTTTAATGTTATCAACAAACCAGTAATTTAATTGCGGCTCGCGGCTTGGGCGCCGGAGATCAAAGTTATATTTCTAATTTTGATCCCCGGTGCTAAAAGCCGGAATATAAAGGAGGTGATAAGGGCAAAAGTTTCCTCCATGAAAGGTTTTTTGCTCTAGCAAGACTAGCGTGCGCATGGCGTTAGCCAAGCGTTATGCGCTAAGAGCCGCTAACCAAGGAAGGAATCTCCAATCCTTCCGGTTCTTAAATTTTACCCCGCCGCTTTGCGGCGGGTTTGCGTTTTTAATGATGTTGCGTCAATTTTTAATATTTGCTAAATAATATCCAATAGCTCTTTTTTTAAGTTGTATACTGGTCGCTCCGGGAAACAGAAGCCAGAATTCAAGAAAATTTGAATTTTTGCTCCTGTTTCTCGGGGTCTAAGAGTCAGGCGCTTGCTTCGCAAAGATAGTGGTACAGAATGAAGCAAGTCGGAATAAGACCCAACAACTGGCTTGGAGGATATAAGTAGAAACCATGAAGAAACATATCCTAAATGAAATGGAGGGCAGCTTGCCTGCCGGAAGTGTCTCAAAAGGAACAGGGTTGAGGATGCGGAAAGTGCAGGTTGGTAGTTCCGCAGCAGGGATCTAGACGGCCAGTAACAAGATAGCCAAAGGTATAGCATCATTGAGACCTGGTAACGTACGATCTCTGCGCGTTTGGAGATCATGAATACCAATACTCACAATGAAACAAAAACGTCACCATGCGTTTTTATACCGGCGGCGGCAGGAATGCCGCGTTCGCTAACTTCGTCCAAGACCACCTAATTTTGGACCGAACGCGGAGCTCACATTCTTGCTCCTGATTAAATCAACCCCCGCCGCTTTGCGGCGGGTTTGCGTTATGGGGCATTATTGCGCCAAAAAACATAAAAATTTGTTTGCGATGGTATAATAAAAGATTAATATTCTTGTTATGGAAATTATCGTCGATAAAAAATTATTCTGGTTTTGGTTTTGGTGGCTGGCCGCCGGCGTGGCGCTGGCCGCGCTTTTAGGCCGGCCGTTATTCGCGTCGTTCTGGGGGTCGCTGGCGGGTATTTTTTTATTCGGAATGATTTTTTCGCTGCCGCTGGCCGCATTTTGCGAAAACATTTTTGCCAAATTCCGGTTGGGCGAGGGCAAAAAACCGCTGGTAATTATTTCCATGTTCGCGCTGGCATTCTTTATATTTTATGCGGCGTTTTCGGTCCACAAATACGATAATTTTGCCGCCGGCTACGATTTGGCCATTTTTGACCAGGCCATATGGCATATGAGCCGTTTCGAACTGCCGGCCAGCAGCGTGCGCAACGTGGCGCTGGTCTTTGCCGACCATTTTGATCCGGCTATTGCTTTGCTGGTGCCGTTCTACGGCCTGCTGCCCGATCCGCGTACGTTGCTGGTATTGCAATCGCTGGTCCTGGTGGCGCCGGTATTCGCGCTCTACGCGTGGGGCCGCCGCGCCGGGATTAACCCGCTCCATCTGATTTTTTTGGCGCTTTATTATTTAACCGCGGCCAGCGTGCAGGGGACGCCTAATTTCGACTTTCACGAAACCGCGCTGGCGCCGCTATTGATAACTTTGTCGTTTTGGTTTTTGCGCGAAAAAAAATGGCGCTTGTTTTTCTTGGTCGCCGCGCTGCTTGTGCTGGTTAAAGAAGAATTCGCCTTGCTGGTGGCGATGATGGGCATCTATATTATTATCAAGGAAAAAAACCGGCGCACAGGTATTGCCGCGGTGGCACTGGGGTTGGGGTTCTTTGTTTTGCTCATGGCAATTATTATGCCGGCGATCAACGGCGCCGGTTCGGGCTATGTTTACGGCCAGCTTTTTTACGGGTTCGAGAACGGATTCCTTGCCGGCATTGTTAACTATGTTTTCAATCCCGCGGGGATAATGGAGGTGTTGGCGGTATTTCCCGATAAATGGTGGAACATCATTTTTTATATGCTGCCGCTAGCCGCGCCGCTGTTTTTTGTGCCGCAAGCAATTGTTCTTTTTTTGCCGGCGCTGGCGCAGCGCGTTTTAAGTTCCTATGAATACCTTTCTTGGCCGCGCTATTATTATAATTTATCATTTGCCGCGCTGGGGCTGGCGGTATTTGCGGTTTTTTTGGCCGAAAAAAAATACATCACGCGCTTGGCAGGAGTGGAAAATAAATTGCGCCGGTATTCGGCAACCGCGGTTGGCTGGCTGGTGGCTTTCCCGCTGGCGGTAAACCTGGTTTACAGCGGGAATTATTCCTATTTGTTCGATCCGGCCGCCAACTGGAATTCGGTGGTCGACCCTGATCCGGCGGCCACCAAAGCGTTGATGCAGGCGATCCCGCCCGAAGCAAGCGTGGCCGCTAGCCAGGTTTTCTTGCCGCATTTAAGCCATCGGCAAAACCTCTATGCTTTGCCAAGGATGGGCGACGCGCAATTTGTGGCCGTGCGCGCCTGCGCGGCTGAACCTTGCAACTACTGGCCCATGAATAAAAACGACGTTCCGGTTTTAGTGGCGCGCCTCAAGAATGATCCGGCATATTCGATCAAGCTGGAAAACGCCGCCGGCATTGTTTTTGAAAAGACCGGCGAATACGATACGCGCCTGCAAAACGAAAACCGGCAGATGTGCCGGCAAATGATCGAGAACGCCAAGCTGGAACCGATGCATCAGAATTATATGCAAAAAAACTGCGGACAATAACTTAAATTATAGCCATTTTTTGTGGCGGAAAAAAACCATCATTGCGGCCAATGTTGCGGCCATAATGAGCAGGATATAGAAAAAATCCGCTTCGGTGTGCTTAAACGGCAAAAAATTGGTATTCATGCCCCAAACCGAGGCCAAAAGCGTGAGCGGCATGAAGATCACCGACATCAGCGTGAGAACTTTGATTATCTCGTTCATGCGCACCGTCACCAGGATATGGTTGGTTTCCTCAAGCGCTTCAATTGTTTCCTTGGCGTTTTTTAATGTATTTTCGATGCGCCGATGGGTCTGGTATAAAATGGCAAAATAATGCCGGTGCTCCGCTCCAAAAAAATTCGCGCCGGCGGTGCGCAACGAATCAAATATCATCCGCTGGGGCTCCACGATGCGCCAGAAATCAATAATCTTCATTTTTAAAGTGGAAATATCGCGGATCAATTCTTGCTGCTGCCCGGTAAAAATGCGCGCTTCCATTTGGTCGATCTCTTGGGCAAGCCCGTTGACCTTTGCCAAAACCTCTTTTAAGAAAGTGTTCAGGATCCCAAAAAGCGCTGCACTCGCGTCGGGTGCCGGATCAATATTTTTTTTATCCGCGGTTTGCCAGTTTTGGAAAACCTGGCCGATGGGTTTGATATCTTCGCGATGCAGGGTCACCAAATGGTTCTTGCCGGCGATAAGGTCGAATTCGCGGATCTTGATCTCGCCGTTATCGCTGGCGTGCGGGTAATGCAGGATTATGAAAAGGTAATCTTTGAAAACATCCAGGTCCGGGTAATGGAACGCCGGCATGATCGCCGCCGCGGTTAGGGGGTGGATATTGAAATTATCATTCAAAAATTGGATATCTTCGTCTTTAGGATCGGCAATATCGACCCAGGTATAAGTTTGCTTGTTGATGGTTTGCCGCATCTTTTTTATTATTGACCAACAAATTCCGTCCCCTGCGGAACGGAATCGAAGCATCATTTATTGGATATTTTTATCCTAGCTTTATTTTTTAATCAGGGCAACCACCTCAAAAACGCTTCCTAAATGAAAAAAAGATAAACACAGGTGGGTAGTCCCTCTTTTATCTTATCCCGGTCCTTTTTGGGCGGCTTTTTCACCCTCTTCAATATCTTCCCGCAACTCATTGGATCCTTTGATCATATCAACCACTCTCTCTACGAATTGCGTTGGGTCGTTAGGATCCAAGCCGATGATTTCAATGGAGTTTTTCGAACTGCGGCGCTCCAAGATGAATTTAGCCTTATTCAGCTCAACTACAGTGATGCTCCCGAATACTCCCGCCACACCATCCCGGTCATGGGTGATCCACAAAATGATCTGTGGCGTGTTTGAGGGGTCGTCTGCGCAATTGGGAGTTATCTGCAAATACATCCCTTTGTTGAGAGGGGCTAGGTCGATTGCTAGCCCGTTAGCTATTTTGGCAGTAACCAGCGCCATGTCATAGGCGCGAGCCTTCTTGCTTGATGCGTTGGCTTTTTTGTTGCTTCTACGCCAAAGAATAGCGATCAAAGCCAGTATGGCCAATGCGATCAAATGGACGATCGCGAGAACTGAATACGACATTAATCCAAGCCTCCTTTAATTTCTATTTTGTTGTTCAACGAGCTGTACTAAAGTTACAAACAGTAAACTCTTGATTATATAATATAAATTAAAAATAATATTTTGTCAACAAAATTTGGGCAAAATTCATTGACGAACCGCCGATTTTGTTCTAAATTATCCATTGCTGAAAGTATTGCCCCTTGCCAACTTAATAAGCGCTCAAACGATAGTGGCGCGGCTTGGCATCGGTGCATGTATTGCTAGATGAATAAAAATGGAAAAAAGGGAAAAGGAGGAAACTAAATGATTTCGCTTGCAGATATAGGTTTAGCCCTTGCGAATAAAGGGTACTTACCTTATAAGGTCATAGATCCAACTAACTCATATCTGTGCGTTAAGCAGGGGCCGGCTGGCAGGCTAGTTGCCGATGCGACCTATTCAATATTTGCCGATATTGGCGATCGCAAAGACTTGGCCCTGATTCAAGCATTCAATCAGGCCAACGACATTGCCCCGCCAGCCATTATAATGCCAGTTAGAAGAATAGTCGAACACACCTTTAGCGATGAGCATGGCGATTGTACCGTATTGGAGCCAGGCGATCTAGTTGTGCTAAATGGTTTCCGGTCAGAAGGTCGCAACAGGATCGTAATCAACCTGCAGGGCGGACAGATTTGGCTTAAAAGGGAGGATTTTTTTGAGGCGATCCAATCTATCCCCGAATTACCTGGATTAGCTGCAGCTATTTTTGGGACTGATGGTGTCGCCAGAAAGCCATTTAACGCAGTCAGATCAAGGAAAGATTTGATCGCATGGCTTGCTGCCTCAAGGTCAAGAGTCGATTGGGCTGGCAACAGTACCCACCTTCATGCCAATCACTACGCCGGACAAAAAAGGTATTGGCTGGAATTGCGCTATGACGTTTTAGGATGTGGACGGCTAGACGATTTTAGCATAGTCGTTTCCGGTCCAAGATCAAAGTTGGCAATTACGAAGGGGCAAATAAGGCCGCTCGTATTCTGCGAACTGTGGAACCGCGTAGCTCCAGTTAAGCAGCAAATACCAAGCATTCCCGAACTGCTTGGGCAAAAGTAAGATTCACTGAGTTTTACTTTTTTCTATTATTTTTCCCATTATCACTCGGGGGGCTTGACTGCTAATTTATTATTTAAAAAAAGAGATACGATGGGCGGCGGTATCAGGCCGTGGCAAGGTTGAATTCACCAAGCCAATGGTTTGCGACCCTTGTGGCTCTTTGCGGGGCGATGCCGAAATACGATGAAGGATCTTTTATCACTTCTATTTGCTCGTCGGTCAGCTTCTGGATGTATTCTTCCATGCCCTCCATTGCCGCCACTGCTTCGAATAATGTTTTTTCTTCGCCGGTTTTTTGTTCCTGTATTGCCATCGCTGCTTGTCTCACGATTTCATGCGAATCTGGATGGCCGGCAGCGGCAAGCGCTAGCTGTAACGGCTCGGCGGCGATCAAGTCCCCGGTGATTCCCAGGTTCTCGATCATCTTTTCCCGGTTTATGTGCCATCCTTTGGCGGTTTTATTCATGGTTTTGACCATTAGATGGAACCAAGCTAGGGTTTCTGCATCCGGCCTGGAAGAGATCGAATTGGTCAGGTCCCGCTCGTGATCGGAGATCAAATTAAGCAGCACCGTGATGATTTTTGGCATTAGCACTTTCCAGGTGCCCACGGATTGTTCGGATTTTAAGGGATTGCGTTTTTGGGCCATTGTCGAGGAACCGACCTGTTTTTTGCCGAATTTTTCCTGCAGTTCGGCAATTTCCGTCCGCTGGAGATTCCGCGCGTTATTGGCGAGGGTTGCGATCGCTCCGGCGATTATTACCAAGTCGCTGATAACAAATGTTATCTGGTCGGGCTCGATTATCTGGGTCGATATCATTGGGGCGTTAAGATCCAGGCGCGCAAGAACCCTTTCTTCATATCCGATCGGGTCTTTCAGAAACAAGACGTGCGCGTTAGATGCTCCCACGGCACCGCTGAATTTTCCCTCAAGCTCTTCAACGTGGCGTTCTAGGTTTTTGATACCCTTGCCAAGTCGGTCAACGATTACCGCGATCGCAAATCCGAAGGTTATCGGCACCGCATGCATTCCGTGCGTCCGGCCGATCTGCTTCGTTTTGGCCTCATTGATCGCGATTATTGCCAAGGTCCTTAAGAGCTCTTTGAGCCCGGGGATGATTATTTGCTTCAAGCATGCCTTGAATCTTGCCATTTCCGCCGAATTGATGATGTCATAGCTGGTATTAAGGAAATATACCCATGGCTTGGATTCTTCATGCTTAAGATGGCTTTGGACTTTTATTACCCAGCCGCGAACATCATGGCCAACCTCATCTTCTCCATCGTAAGCTTCTTCGGCAGTTGTTGCCTCTATCGCTTGCAGGATGTCGTCGAGAATATATTGCGCCGGAATAATTTTTTCGGCGAATAACTCCTTGTCTGCCGCGGCTAAGGTGTGTCCCCACCATTTAATACGCGACCTTTCGGTCAGGAAATCATTGATTTCCGGCATTTTACGGCGATACCTTGCGTCCATTGCGGTAATACAATCCAACATTGGATTAATTACCGGCAAGGGAAACAAATTGGGCGGCAACGTTGCCGCTGCTCCTGCCATTTCCTTTCAGCCTCCTTTATTTTTTATATGGTAGCCCGATAATGTTAAAGGGCAAGCTCCTAATTTATAACATTGAATCGTTATTTCCGCAACCGTATTCGCATTGACTTTCATCTCATTTTATATATAAAAACATTAGCGGCTGAACCAAGCCTTTTACATAGTTGGAAAATATTGGCAATAAAATCAAGAGGAGAGATTTGTAATGGACGAACCTAAGGAAATCGATTTGAAAAGCAAATACCGGCCAGTCCGCATGATCGGCAAGGGCAAAACCAAGGAAATTTGGTCGACCAACGATCCTAATGTTGTGATTGTAAGATCGACTAGCGATATCACTGCCGGCGACGGCCTCATGCATGACCAATTCGCCGAGAAAGCAAGGTATGCCAATGAGACCACCTGCAATGTGTTCGAATATCTCATGAAACGAGGCATCCCCACCGCTTACATTGGTCGGTATGACGACACCGCGTTCGTGGCCCATAGCTGCGATATGGTGCCCATCGAATGGGTCGGGCGGCGGTATGCGTACGGCTCTTGGCTTAAGCGTAATCCGGGCCATGAGGAACTAGAGAGGTTCGCGGAACCGGAATTCGAGATGTATCTCAAAACCACCGGTTGCGTTTACATGGGTATCGATCTTCCGTGCGACGATCCGTTTATGCTGATCGTTGATGACCAGGCGGGACTGTTCAAACCCAAGCTGCCCCTAGGTAAACAAGTCGGGATTTCTGTAGATGACTATCCGTTAAAGAATGATCCGGCAAGACTTGCGGAATGTATGCGGATATTGCAGGCGACTTTCCTTGTGGTCGAGAAAGCATGGGTTGGCCTCGGTTTTAAATTCGTCGACCTCAAAATCGAGATCGGAATTACCAAGGATGGCCGGGTAGTGCTTGCTGATGTCATCGACAATGATTCCTGGCGGGTGCTTACTCGAAAGAATACGCATCTCGATAAGGAAGTCTACCGCCGAAAAGGCCGCGCCGCTCTCAACGAAGTTGCCCGGCTCTATAGAGCCGTTGCAAGACTGACCAAAAGATTCACCGAAATAGAAACATAGGCCGCAGGGGGCAATCATACCCTGAATTTTTTTATTTTTCCCATTATCACTCGGGGGGCTTGACTGCTAATTTGGGGGTGGTAGAATGGAAAAACAAGGCGCGATAAAAAGCAATATTATGGATATCTCCAACCGCCAAAAAAGCATTTTGGACACCATTATCCGCGAATATGTGGAATCGGCTAAGCCGGTTTCTTCACAGTATTTGGGCCAAAAATACGATTTCGGCATTTGCCCGGCATCGATCCGCATCGAGATGCAACGGCTTACCGACGACGGTTTCCTGGTGCAGCCGCATACTTCGGCAGGCCGTATTCCCACCGATAAGGGCTATCGTTTCTTCGTAGACGAACTTTCGGCAGGCGAATTAGCCTCGGCATTGGGGCAGCTGGAATTAGCACCGTTCGAGGCGGTCGAAGACAGCTTAGATGAGCTTTTTAAGCTGGCCAATTCGCTCACGCGCACCTTGGCCGATGCGTCGTCTTCGCTGGTATTAGGCTATTTGCGCCAGGAAGACTTGTTATTAAAGGAGGGCTGGGAAGATCTATTGCAGAATCCGGAATTTGAGGAGCGGGCCGCCATCGCCAACTTCATCGATTATCTGGGCTATTTGGAGCAAAATGTGCGCAGTGCGCGCCCTGAGCCAGGAGTTGATATTTATATTGGCAGCGAAAACCGTTTTTCTAAGGCGGGGGAATTTTCGGCCATCACTTTTTCGCTCAAGCCGGTCGAACAGGAAGAAATGATCCTGTCGATCGTGGGCCCGAAGCGCATGGCGTACGAAAGGAATATCGCGCTGACCAATGAGATCATTAAGTTGTTCGAGAATCTGTAAATAATCTAGCTCGAGTGTTCGATATTCGAATATTCGAAACAAAGCTGAATTTGATTCAAAAATTGTTTCGAGTATTTAAATATTCGCGCTTCGAATTTAAAGAGATGGACGACCAAAATAAAGACAACAATGAAAAAGATTTGGGTAAAGAGTTAGAAGAATGCCACAAATTATGCGAGGAATATCTTAATGGTTGGAAGCGGGCTAAGGCCGACCTGATCAACTATAAAAAAGAAGAAAGCCAGCATTTGGCCGAAATTGGCAAATACGCCCGGCAAAATTTTATTTATCAGTTGCTTCCCATGTTGGATAACTTGGATCTGACGGTAAAGCACATGCCGGCCGAATTGATGGAAAACAATAACGTAAAGGGGCTTTTGATGATTAAAACCCAGCTCGAGGATCTATTGAAAGCCAATGGCGTTGCCGCGGTCGAATCAGCCGGAAAGAATTTTGACCCGAATTTGCATGAGGTGATCCAGGCGGTAGAAGATAAAGATTGCCCGTCGGGCACTATAATAGAAGAGGTGCAAAAAGGCTATATGATCGAGGGCAACCTGTTGCGTCCCGCAAAAGTGAAAGTTGCCAAGTAAGTAATCGACTAAGAATAGCTATTCGAATAAGAATTCTCAATCAAAAAATTAACCGCGATAAAAATTGTCGCCAAAATTATGGACCCAAATCAATCCAATCAACAAGTGCAGATCCGAGCCAGTGACGAGGAGATCAAGGGCGCGTATTCTAACGTAATGCAGATACTGCACACCAAAGAAGAATTTATTTTGGATTTCTTTCTCAGCGTGCCGCCCCAAGGAACTTTGGCCAGCCGGGTGATCGTCGGTCCCAGCCACGCCAAACGGATCGCGGCCGCGCTGGCGGAGAACGTGAAGAGGTACGAAGAGAAATTCGGCAAGATCGAGGCGGGCGCCGAACCCGAGGGGAAGATCGGATTCGTGAAATAAAAAGCCGCGCCGTAAAATAATAGACCTGTATAGAATTAAGATTTAGTTAATCCTGCAAATTATAAAATAAAGCCAAATTAATTGTTTCGGGTTCAAGATGCGATCCGTTTCTGCCATGGAGGAACCGGGTTGCGCCGAAAAACCTGAAAGAGGAATATGGCGTTAATACCTTATCAAGGCGGGTGGGGTCTGGACCGCTGGTTCGAAGATGACGATTGGATGGATTGGCCATCGTTCAAATTAATGAAAATGCCCCAGTCTCCTAAAGTTGATGTTTACGAGAAAGACGACAACGTGATCGTTGAGGCTGAATTGCCCGGATTTAAGCCCGAGCAGATCACCGCCAAGATCCAGGATAATATCCTGACCATCGAGGCCAAATCTGAAGAAGAAAAAAAGGAAGAGGACGAAAAGAAAGGCTATTGGCGCAAAGAGATCAGCCGCGGTTACATGAAGCGCGCCGTGGTTTTACCCGAAGTGGTCGAAGACCGGGCCGAGGCCGAATTCGAAAGCGGCATGCTTAAGATCAAAGTTCCTAAGGCCAAGCCCCAAATCGAAGAAAAAAAAGTTAAGAACCTGGATATCAAATCAAAATAGTTTTTCCGCGAACAATGTCTTGGGCAGGGGATTGCCCTGCCCAAGACACGCTCCGAATTCCAAGCCCCAAGTTTCAAACGATTTGAAAGCAAAAATTTGTTTGGGATTTGGCGCTTGGTAATTGGGCCAAGGTTAAAAATTGTTGCAAACATATAACAATTATTATTAAGATTTGCAAAAAATAACACATAGGCCTACTGCGCAAATATTAGCGTGACGAAATTTTCAGCTTTCGAGAGAGAAAAATAAGGAAGGAGAAGGCATACTTAATAAAAAGTCTGCCGCCGACTGACGAATTTTTCGCAGCCGAAAACTGGAAATTACAGTAGTTAATATTTGCGCAGTAGGCCTAGTAATAACAAACATATGGCAAGAACAATCGGAATTGACCTGGGAACAACTCTATCGGAAATGGCTGCGATCGTTAACGGTGAGCCGAAAATTCTGGAAAATAAAGAAGGGTCGCGCTTGACCCCTTCGGTGGTGGCGGTCACCAAAACCGGTGAACGCTTGGTTGGGGTTCTGGCCAAGCGCCAACAGATCACCAACCCTAAAAATACTTTATTTTCGGTAAAACGTCTTATCGGTCGGAGATTCTCTGACGCGGAAGTGCAGCGCGATAAGAAATTACTGCCTTACGATGTCCGCGAACGCGCCGAAGACGGCGGGGTGGAGGTAAAGATGGGAGACAAGTGGTACGCCGCGCCCGAGATTTCGGCAATGGTTTTGCAAAAATTAAAACAAGATGCCGAGGCCAAATTAGGCGAACCCGTAACCGACGCCATCATTACCGTGCCGGCCTATTTCGATGATTCTCAGCGCAAGGCCACCAAATTAGCCGGCGAGATCGCGGGATTCAATGTAAAGCGCATCATCAATGAGCCCACCGCTGCCGCGCTGGCTTACGGCCTTACCAAGAAGAAGAACGAGCAAGTGCTGGTTTATGATTTTGGCGGCGGCACGTTCGATATTTCGATATTGGATATCTCCGAGGATACGGTTGAAGTTAAAGGAACGGGCGGCGACAACCATTTGGGCGGCGATGACTTGGACCAGCGGCTGATCAACTGGCTGGTCGATGAATATAAAAAAGACAACGGGGTTGATCTTTCCAAGGATGACTTGGCCCTCCAACGCTTAAAAGAAGGCGCCGAAAAAGCCAAAATGGAATTGTCGACCGCGCTGGAAACCGAAGTCAATTTGCCGTTCATTACCAGCGACGCGTCCGGACCCAAGCATTTGTATTATAAATTAAGCCGCGCCAAGTTCGAGGAGTTGGTGCGCGACCTGATCGAGCGCTCGATCAATCTAGTGCGCCAGACATTGGATGATGCTAAGCTCGGCTCTCGCGACATCGAGGAAGTTGTGCTGGTCGGTGGCCAGACCCGCATGCCGTTGATCCAGGAAGAAGTTAAAAAATTCTTCGGCAAAGAACCCAACAAATCGATCAACCCCGATGAGGTGGTGGCGATCGGCGCGGCAGTGGAGGCTGGCATTCTGCAGGGCGAAGTGAAGGATGTTTTGCTTTTGGATGTGACCCCGCTCTCTTTGGGTATTGAAACTATGGGCGGTGTGAATACTGTCTTAATCTCCAAGAATACGACGGTACCTACGGCCAAATCCCAGGTTTTCTCGACCGCGGCCGACAACCAGACTTCGGTGGAGATCCATGTCCTGCAAGGGGAGCGGCCGATGAGCGCCGATAATAAGAGCTTGGGCAAGTTCATTTTGGACGGGATTATGCCGGCGCCGCGCGGTATTCCGCAAGTGGAAGTTACCTTCGATATCGATGCCAACGGGATTTTGAGCGTTACCGCCAAAGACAAGGCGAGCAATAAGGCCCAAACCATCCGCATCGAAGGCTCGACCGGTATTTCCAAAGATGAAGTGGAGCGGATGAAGCGCGAGGCGGAAGCCAATGCCGAAAGCGACCGCAAAAAGCAGGAACTGATCAATGCGCGCAATGTGGCTGATAACCTTATCTATACCGCTGAAAAAGCCATGCGTGATGCCGGCGACAAATTTCCGGCAGACGCCAAAAAAGGCATTACCGAAAAGATCGACAGCTTGAAAAAAGTCAAAGATGGGGATAGCATAGATGATATCAAAGCAAAGACCGACGACCTGTCGCAAACCCTTTCGAAAGCCGGAGCGCAGTTATACCAGCAGCCCGGCCAGGGTCCGGCGGCCGGATCGAGCGGCCCGCAAGGCGGCGGCCAGCCTGGCAGCGATAATACCGGGCCGCAGGAAGGCGAATTCAAGGAAAAATAAAATTGTTGCGATCAACGAAAAGCCCGTTCCGGTTTTCGCTGGAGCGGGCTTGAAGTTTGAATTATCCAAGGGAAAGCGCCAAATCACAAGCTCCGGACAAATAATATCAAGCAGGCATTATTTAAATATTGGATATTAAAATTTGCCTGAAAACCAATATTCGTTGTTTGGAATTTAAATCCATGGCCAAAGATTATTATAAAATTTTAGGAGTCGAAAAGAGCGCGAGCGCCGATGATATCAAAAAGGCGTATCGCAATTTGGCGCACAAATACCATCCCGACAAGGGTGGCGATGCGGAAAAATTCAAGGAGATCAATGAAGCTTACCAAGTACTGTCCGATGCCCAGAAGCGTTCCCAATACGACCAGTTTGGTGCGGCATTTGACGGCCGTGGCGCGGGCTTTGGCGGTTTTGGCGGCCAGAATATGGGCCAGGATGGCTGGTTCTGGGGCCGGCCGGGCGCGGATTTTGATGTCCAGTTCGAAGACCTGGGGTCGATGATGGAGGAGATGTTCGGATTTGGTCAGCCGGCGAAAAAACGCCGCGATCCTAAAAAAGGCAAAGACATCCGCTTGGATGTCGAAGTTAATTTGGAGGAGGCGTTCACGGGCGTGGACAAAGAATTTGTGGTATCCATGAATCGGGCTTGCCCGCGCTGCGACGGATCGGGCGCCGAACCGGGCACTAAGATCAATGAATGTTTTTCTTGCCGCGGTACCGGCCAAGTGCAGCAGATCAAAAAAACTTTTTTGGGATCATTTACCAAATATGTGATTTGTCCGGAATGCGCCGGTGAAGGATACCGCCCCGAGAAACCCTGCAACGTGTGCAAGGGCGACGGCCGCGTGAAAAAGGATGAAACCGTCCGGGTGACGATCCCGTCCGGTGTCGACAACAACCAGGTGATCCGGCTGGAGCATAAAGGCGAAGCGGGCCGCCGTCAGGGGAAGCCCGGCGATCTCTATGTGAGGATTTTTGTTAAGGCCCACCCGGTATTCGACCGCAAAGGCGATGATTTGTATATGGCCGAAAACATTACCATGGCGCAAGCCGCGCTGGGGGGCGAGTTGGAAGTGCCCACTATTGAAGGTAAAAATATTTTGCTTAAAATTCCGCAGGGGACCGAATCGGGGAAGGTATTTCGCGTTTCCGGCAAGGGGATTACGCGCTTCTCGGGATTCGGCCGGGGGAATATGTACGTGCAGGTGAATGTGGATATTCCCAAAAAACTTACCAAGAAACAAAAAGAGCTGCTGGAGAAGCTCCGCGAAGAAGGCTTGTAGCCACCCAAAACCTTTGGTAGTGACAAACTCGCCGAAAGGTGCTAGTATTTCTTTTGTTGTTCTGTTTTTTTGATAATTAATTATTAGTAATCGCGCTTCCCGCTTCGGCGGGATACGCCCCTGTAACTCAATGGCAGAGTAGATGCCTTTTAAGCATTAAATGAGGGTTCGATTCCCCCCAGGGGCACCAATTAAAAAACCGGTTCATCACCGGTTTTTTTGATTGGTTTTTGTGTTAAAATATTTAATTAATATAAAATAATGGAAAAATATCAAAAAGGATTTGCGCCAATCGTTATTATCGTGCTTGTGTCGGCGGTCTTAGTTGTGGGCGGGGGCGCTTGGTATTACACGAAAAATACCAAGCCAAAGCCGGCACCGGCACCAGTTACCGAACAAAAACCGGGCCAGCCGACTTTGCCAGAAATTACGCCGCCGGCGGCTCCAGTAACGATTTCGGATATCAATCCGGGATCTAATTTTCCAACCTCAACCCCCGAATCAACTGCGAAAGAACCGATACCGGGATGGAAAATATATAACAATGACAAATACGGCATTCGGTTCAGTTATCCGCCAAGCGATGATTTTAAAGCGCTGGACTGGCAAAGTGCGACAGATATATTGGCCAGCGGAACGGCAAAGAACATAGATGAGGCCCGGAGTTTGGCGCGTAGGGCCTTTGATCCGCACTACGAAAAACATCAATTAATGGTGACGTTTGGAGATTATTCTTTGGGCGTTGGGAAGATGAGCGTGGATTTGGAAACAATGATGAAGGAAAGGACGAAATTCCTTCTTGAGGGTATGGCAAGCCAAACGGTTAGCGATACCATGATCGGCGGGATCAAGGCGAAGAAGATCACGATCGTTCCCAATGACGAAGCCATGCCTTTTTGGGAAGCACATATTGTCGGGGTAGTGAATGTTCGCGTGTATGATTTCGCGTTTTCAGGCCTCGCGAAAAAGGATTTTAACCAGGCTAGTTTTGATAAAAGCGTTGCGTTGTTGGAAAAAATTGCCGGATCATCAATTTTTACCGATAAAACGAATACTGAAGTGGTAAAACAGTTGGTCGAACAGCAAAAAGCCGAGGCACAGCTTGCGGAAGCGGCGAGCAAGGAAGCCGCATCCAGGGCCGGGGATCCGGTTGCGTGCCAAAAATTCGAAGGTTCTTTAAGGGAGCAATGTTTCAAAGAAATCGGTATCCAAAATTCGGATGCCGCCAGTTGCCAGAACGCCGGGTCGTTAAGCGGTGATTGTTATTATGAGATTGCCAAGAAAAAGATGGAAGTAGTATATTGCGACAAAGTGTCCGATATTACCCATAAATGGATTTGCTATTATGAGGTTGCCAAGCTGAAGAAAGATGCATCGATCTGCGCCAAAATCGATAGTGTTGATTTAAATGCCTTCAATATAAGAAGTCTCTGCTTCAGGGATAACATCCCGTATATAAATGACGCCGTTTTATGCGAACAGATCGGCGCCGATATTGATACGCGTAATAAATGCTATATGGCAGTTGCCAAGCGCAACGGCCAGCCCGCTTTATGTGGCAAAATATGGGATAAGGAATTGCAAAGCGATTGCAAGGCGTCATTCTAGGCATAAAATAAAAACAAATTCCGCTAAAAGAGTCCAATTTCCGTTTTATTGTTTATACTCTCTGCTGGTTTTTTATCATTCATTCGATCCCTCGACAAATTAGTTCCGCACTACTCCACAATGAGGCAAAAAATCAGGCGACTGTAACCGATAAGCCGCTCTTAAAAGCGGCTTTTGGTTTGCAGGGTTATAATTATAGGGCAATAAATAGTTAAAATTTTTAAAAGTTAGGAGTATACTTGATAAATGGCTGATAATAAGGCGCTAAAAACATATGTCGGCTTGAGGTTTTTCTCGGCATTATTTTTTGCGGTTATCGTAACCGTTAATTTGGTTTATCAGGCCGTGGTGGTCGGACTAAATCCCTTACAGCTTGTATTGGTGGGCACGCTATTGGAATTTTGCACATTCATTTTTGAAGTGCCAACCGGGATCGTCGCCGACCTATACAGCCGTAAACTATCGGTGATCATCGGTGTTATTTTGGTTGGTATTGGGTTTATGGTCGAAGGGTTGAATCCAACATTTGCCGCGGTGCTTATTGCCCAAGTTGTTTGGGGTATTGGTTATACGTTCATTAGCGGGGCGCGGGAAGCCTGGATCGCGGATGAAATTGGGGAAAAAAATGCGGGAGCGGCTTTTGTGAAAGGCCAGCAAGCGGCTCAGATGGGAACATTTATCGGAATTGCGGTAAGTATGGCCTTAGCTAATATAGATATTAGGATTCCGATCGTTGCTGGCGGATTTTTTTACAGCGCGCAAGCAATATTTATTGCGCTTTTTATGCCTGAAAAGCATTTCATTCCGACTCCCGCGCCCAAGCGCGAAACTTTACGGTCGATGAAAAATATTTTTATCAGAGGGCTTGGATTGGTAAGGCACAGCAATATTTTGCTGGTTATAATCGTTACCAGTGTTATATTCGGTGCGTTTAGCGAGGGATTTGATCGCTTGTGGACGCCTTATATGATCGAGAATTTTGCCTTTCCGTCGGTTGGTAATTTAAAGCCGGTAGTTTGGTTTGGCATTATTAGTATGGTCGCGGCATTTTTATCGATAATCGCATCGGAGCTGTTTAAGCGGACAACCGATCTTTCAGGCCATCGTTCTACGGCAAGATCATTATTATTTACAAATTCGCTTTTGATATTTGGCGTTATCGGATTCGGATTTTCCAATGGTTTTGTTGCGGCGGTTCTGTTATATTGGCTGGCGGTAGCATTTAAAGAAGTAAGAGAGCCGATCCATAGCGCGTGGGCGAACCAAAACATCACTCCAGACATAAGAGCTACTGTATTTTCTATGTGCAGCCAGGCAAACGCGATCGGCCAAGTTGTCGGCGGACCCATTCTGGGCATCATTGCGAGCGCAATCGCCATAAGGGCCAGTATCATTGCCGCGGGATTAATACTTTTGCCTACACTTTTCTTCTATATTTTTTCCATTAGAAACCATAAGTTGCCGGTAAATAAAATATAGTGGTCGGTGGGGTAGAATTGCGCTTAATTAACTAAATTTGCCATAGCGTGCTAGTATTATGTTTCTTCTTTTAGTATTGCCAAACAGCTAATTCCCTTACAATTTGGTTCCATATCGCCCTGCAGGGGCGCCGCGCTGAACGTGGCTGTCGGGACGCCAAGTATCCCCCACGATTCAATTAGTATTTTTAAGCCGATGCTAAACGTCGAGAACTATTTTTAAAAGGCGGCAAGGGGTACGAAGAGCTAAAGATACAATTGCAAGCTATTAATCAAAGGGCAAAATAAGAATTTAATTAATTTTTATCAAACAGATAAAAACCGGCTAATCGCCGGTTTTTGCGTGTCTGTTCGGATAGGTATCTGTTTTTTTGGTGTGATCTTTACTGGCGGCAACTGAGTAAATTCTATGCTTTTTCGTAAACTTCTTTCAGTTTTTCGAGGTCGATCTTTTTCATGGGCAGCAATGTTTGCACGACGCGGTCGATCTGTTCGCGGGTGCCATCCTTCATCATTTTTTCCATATCGGCCGGTACTATTTGCCACGAGACTCCATATTTATCCTTGAGCCAGCCGCATTGCTCGGCTTCCGCCACCGCCGAAAGCTTTTCCCAGTAATAATCGATATCTTGCTGGGTTTGGCAATTTACGATCAGCGAAACTGCCTCGTTGAAAGTAAAGTCATGCGGCCGGCCGCTGTCCATCGCGGCCAGCCATTGGCTTTCGATCATAAAATCGGTGAACATTACTGTTCCTTCTTTGTCCGGATCCATGCCAGCAGGGTAGCGGGCGATCGTTCCGCGCTTTGAATTTTTGAATATGGAAATATAAAAATCGGTGGCCTCTTCGGCCTTACCGGCAAGGCGGCCAGCAAACAGAAATGAAGGGATTATGACTGGCCGTTCCTCTCCCTGTGGATTCGTGAGGATCAGCTGCCATGAAACGCCGTATTTGTCCTGTATCCAGCCGTAACGCTCGCTAAACGAATATTTTTCGATCGGCATCAATATTTTTCCGCCGTCCGCGAGCCTGCGCCAGATCTCATTGATGCGTGTTAATGCGTCTTTATCTCGCGAAGGGTCGAAATTGACCATAAACGATATCGATGGATTTAACTTAAACAGCGGCCCGGCGCTTATCGCCATGAACGAATAACCCCACAATTCGAACGAAACCGCATCGTTATCGCCGGAGGGCGTATTGTGAAGCGTTACGATATTCGTAACTTTTGAATTCGGGAACAAAGAGGCGTAAAACTCGGCGGCTTCTTTAGCTTCCTTGCTAAACCATAAGTGCGGAACGATTTTTTGCATATTTTATAGTTGGTTAATTTTACCGCAACTTCTGCGACGACGTTACGGTTTTTTTTAAATTACCAATTTGCGATTAAAAAAACATTAATGATTGTTTCCCGGTTTTCCTTGATCCATCCGGCCTTCCGCGATTCTCTTGCGACTGATTTGCCAAGCACGACATATAACTGATCTTCCGCCGCCATTTACTGATCGCCGCAATGCCTACGGTGGCGATGTTTAGCTCATGAGTTTACGAAGCATTGAGGCACGATCCGTAGTCGCCGCAATCGCGGAAAGGATTGGCCAAAATATAAACCGCTTGCGGCGCCAAAAGCAGCCATAAAAAAATTTTTGGGTAAAAAATTATCGTGCACGTTTTTTTTCGAAAGCAATAAATAACCAATCCGGTTAACATCGCCAAGCCGGCGGCGATATAGAATAAAACCGCCAGCGGCATGGTGACGATCACGCTCCAGCCGCCCATACCCAAGATCAGTGTTGCAAAATAACTGGCAACGATATAAAAGATCCACAATGCCGCAAAAAAAATCGCGTTCATTCTAAATGTTTTTTGGCTTAATTTGCCAATAAAAATATTGAATTTATTTTTTATGACCATGATCAATTATTTATTTACTCTCCGTGATGCCCCGATCTGCCTCCGCCAGGTGCGGATGGTTGATCGCCTCGGAATAGTTTATTGTTTTATTTTACCGTGATTGCCAGATACCTCCAATATTACGTCGTGGCGCTGTTATTTTGCGCGCAATTAAAAATTGGGCCTGATGATCTTTGGCGACCGTCAGGTTATCTCTTGTAAACTTGGAGGCGTTACGAATATCGGTTCATATAGTATCGATAGTAACGGTCGTAGTATAAGTTGTAATAGTAATTATACCAGTACCAGTAGGAATCCCAGTATCCGTGGCCTTGGTAACCGTGCCCCTGGTAGCTATTCCATCGATCGCCTTCGTGATGACCACCTTGGCCTAGCGCAACGCTGCTTGTCGCGCACAGGCACAATGCGACCAATATCAGCAATATTAATAATCTTTTCACTTTGTCACCTCCTGCATATTTTTAACGACCTGCCTGCTCCAAATGCGGCAGGTATGATTTTTGTACAATGATTTGGTAAAGAGGTCAATAACCAGACGGATTTATGGTCCCGTTGCTTGGATATGTATAAAATTTAAATGCTCCCGGATAAATAATTGCAAAAATTTTTTTATGCTGGTCGCTGATAATTCCTAACAAACCATTGACATATTTAAAATCATTTAATTTCATGATCGGTCGATATTATTGCTATAATTAAATTAAATGTTGCGTTATTTTAACTTATATAAATTATGCTCGAAGGCATTTCCTTTTACGATTATATAAAAGTTTTCTCGATATTGGCGGTTTTGGCCGTGCTGGCGCTTGGGGCGGTGGGCGGGATATTTAATATGAGTGAACCCGCCCGGCGCGCCAAAGGCGGGTACAAAACCAAGATCGTCGATCTTATCTTCGGAGTCGATATTTTTCTGGCGGCGTGGTTTGGTACGTCATTTTTATTCGCCCTGATCGCCGGATTGGGGGCGATCATTATTCTTATTTTACTGCCGCCCGTTATTGTTTTGATCGCCGGGATATCCCTCTGTTTTGAGCCGATTATGAAATACAAATATATTGTTATCGGCATTTTGGCCGCGGGATTGATTCCTACATTCATGTTCTTTGACGCGGTGCGCGAGTGGAGTTTGATTTTTATCGGCCAATTATTGAGATTTCATTTTTAAAATCAAAAATCTTTGTTTAATGCAATCCCAAAAAGAATTATGAACATAAATAATAAAATTATTACCTTGGCGATGTGCGCGCTCATTTCCGGATTTGGAATTTTTGCCGCGAATAAAAGCGCGCAAGCTTACTCGGCATCCGTAACTCCGGTTGATACTTCCGGCATGAGCGTCGAGCAATTGCAGCAAGTTGTCGATTCGTTGCTCGCCCAGATCCGGCAAGTGGTGGCGCTCATTGCCCAGTTGAAACCCCGGGAAACCTGCGGCAACGGCATTTGCCGCTTTGGCGAAACCGCGGCCAGTTGCCCGGCCGATTGCGGTACGAAATCCGCTTGCATCCCGGAAGGCCAAAGCGTATATTCTTCCGGCCAATGCTGCCCCGGACTTGTCGCGACGAATTTTGTTAACTTCTCGTATAAATGCGTTAAAAACGGGGCCGATGCGCCGCACACTTGCTCTGCCGACATTGATTGTATCTCGGTCTGCGGCGATTGCGTCAATAGGAGCGTGGACGCGGTGAATTATGCTTGTTCATACGGAAAAATAATTACCGGTACGGATAAATGCCAATGTGTTGGCCATCTTTGCCAGAAAAATACTGCGGTTTGCGGTAATGGTATTTGTGAAAACGGCGAAACCAAATCTGACTGCTCGCGTGATTGCGGCCAAGCCCCAACGATCGAAGTCCTGTCCCCGCAAGCCGGAGAGGTTTTCTCGCAATCCACGGCCCAAATTCCTTTTTCATGGAAATGGTCGGAGGTGGTAGACCCGTCGGCAGTTTTTATAAGTCTTCTTGATGCAAACGGCCGCGAAGTCTACGGGAAAATTTTGGCGGCGGATAATCTTTACTATACAAACCTGGGCGGGGGCGGAGTGGTCCCGGCGCCGGTGAATCTGGTGATCCCGCTTGGCCGATACCAGTATCGCGTCCGCATTTGCACCTCCCTTGCCAAAACAAATTGCGCGCACAGCGGTTATTTTACGATCGTTAAAACCACTAATTCCACGGTGGATCCAAGCATTGCCATAAATATAATTTCGCCGGCAAGCGGCGAAATTTTACGGGAAGGGGATCAATATACCATTCGCTGGACAGCTTCGGGCCTTCCGGCCAATGCCACCCAAACCATCAATATCATGAATGGCACCCGCGGCACGATCGATGATCCCAACCACCCGATCATTACTGGCTTATCTTCGACCGCCACTTCGTATACTTGGACAGTGGCCGGCAATAACGGCTGGGGAGTGGGAATTCTCGATCGCCTGCAAAAAAATATGGCCGGCTTGCTGGGGGTCGAAACTGCCCATGCCGCCAATGACCAATACGTGATCCGCATCGATGCGGCCGTGCCTGGCACGCTGGGCAGCGTCGGTTGGGGAGTGAGCGAACCTTTTACTATCAGCCAATAGTTGCCGGATTTTACCGAGTCATTTTTAAAAGGAAAATATCAATCAAAAACGGCCGTTTTGGCCGTTTTTTATTGTATACAGTATATGTTTATGTCAAGACTTGACAAATTAAATATTTCGTGTATAATAAAAAGGCTGCGCCCAAAGTTCCTTGAAAATTTAATATCGGAACGTAATAGGGTAAAGCTTTGGCAGAACAAAGAGGTGGAAAAATGTCAGACCTTAATGAGATGCAGGAAAGGGGAATCGCGGTAGTAAAAATCGGGTCAAGTACTTTAGATGATCCCGAAGGAATGGCTTTTTTTATGACAACGGTTTGGGGAATAGCTCGGCGTTTCGGCCACATGATAGTCGTAGTTGGTGGCGGGAAGCTTTCACGAGAAAGGAATCGATATTTGCATTTGTGGGATCGCGACGTTGCCGAAGAAAAGCGTGATTTGGTCGGTATTTTAGCAACAAGATATCATGCCGAATGCATAAATGTTGCCTTAGGGATAAGGGGCTCGGTATGGACCGAAGAGCCAACAATTCAGCGAATAAAAGATTTTTTGGACTGTCGTCATCAGCGGATACAGATTGTTTCCGGGTGGTATTCTGGAACGTCAAGCGACGGACCAGCGGTAATGCTGGCCGATAAATGCGGAGTACCGCTGATCAAAATTGGTACGCCGGTTAAAAAAATACCGCGGCGAGTAGAGATAACACCGGATGTCGTAAAAAATGCAGAAACAATTCATGCGATGAATTGGCGCGAATATTCCATACAATTCCCATGCCATCGCGAACCTTCGGGGCATGCGCCGATTGACGAAGAATCAGCGTCACTTGCGGAAAGATATGGACTTACTGTAGCAATTGGTGATTGGCGTGATCTCTATAAATCATTAGATAGATTTATGGAGAATGGGACAGTGATTGCGCCTTAGGAGGAATGTGAAATGGAGATGAAAGAAATAAATGAGTTTCTTTGGCTCGCCAAAGAAAAAAAGATGCGCAAGAATTGGACGGAAGCGATTTACTACCTGAACATAGCAGTCCAGAATCTTCCTGACAATGAGGAATCGTTTGGCAAACTCGGAGTCACGAAAAAGGACTTAGAAGCTCTCTGGGGGGAAGCATACGAAAAAACTGGGCACAAGATTATTCCCAAAATCCCCTGGGGAGAAATACCGCAGAGGATCGAGACTTTAAAAAGGTTTTTAAAGTCTGCCGAAGAAAGGATTGAAGAGGGAAAAATGGATGCCGCTATCCCGCTGATAGAAACCGTTATCAATGGGGTAGGCAGGCCAGGGATCTCTTATAAGAGTATCGAAACGACGGAAGAACATGTATTAGGGCTCCTGCGATGCGCGCGGGGGTCGCAACAAGATATTGCTTAGCCCAAAAGCTAATGCCAATATTTTTTGTTTTTCCAAAGAAAAATTTTTAATAAGTTAACAAGAAAATATTTTTAATAATACAACTACGGCGTGGTCTGGTCGCGGAACTGGCCGCCGTACGCCGCCTGCCCCTGGCAATACTCAAAAACAAACTGGCAGATCTTGGTGCCCGGAAAGATCGTCAACGCCGTGGGGCTCAAATTGGCAATTTCCAAAACCTGCTGGTTGTTGATCCCGGGCTGCATAAATGGCGAGGATATGTGTACCATCAGTCCGATCCGCGCGAACCGGCTGCGGCCTTCCAACCAGCCGGCAATATGCGGGGCCAGTGAAATTTTTTCCGCGGTTATTCCCAAAACCGTTTCGCCCGGCGCCATGGTATAGCCTTCCTTATTTATCGGGAGCAATTTGGTAATATCGCTAAAATCCGCGTTATCGTTGGCCGGATAAGGCTTATCCCGGTGGACAAAAATTCTCAAAGAATTTCCCAGCGCTAGGTCGTATGATGCCGGCCCAAGATTTTTTTCTTCAAATGGGTCGATCTTAATATTTCCTTTCTTGATTTCTTCCAGGATCACATTTTTTGTTAATATCATATTTTTCTGTGGTTTTGCTTAATTGGTCTGCTTTCGGTTTGATTATAATTGCTTATTTTTCCATTTACAATTGAGCGCCGGGTTTCGTTTTCTGATTTTAAAACATTAACCGTAAATTAATGTTTTTAGCGGTATGATTTTAGCAAAATAAATAATTATTTAAAAAATCATGAAAAAGGGATACGTCAACAACATCGAAGCGTTAACTCTTGCGAATACCAATTTTCGAGAAGTTTTGTACACCGCGCCACACTGCCAGCTTGTTTTGATGAGTATTAAACCATGCGACGAGATCGGTATGGAAACCCATCCCGATAACGACCAGTTTTTTAGAATAGAAAAGGGATGGGCCAAGATCATCATCGACGGCAACGAATACGAAGCGGTAGACGGCACTGCCGTGATCGTGCCGGCAGGCGCGCAGCATAATGTGATCAACGCCTCCGACAGTGAGGATTTAAAACTTTATACTATTTATGCGCCGGCGCACCATAAAGACGGCATTATGCGCCAAACCAAGCAGGAAGCTATGGCTAATGAAGCCGAGTTTGATGGTAAAACCACCGAATAGCCTGTCGTATCCGCAATTCCATTGGATTTTATTGCCATAAATATTGGACCAAAACTCCGCGATACCGGCGGAGTTTTGTTTTTTTGCGGCGTGCGTTCACGCTAAAATCAATTAATCCGTACTTTGTTTAAATCGATATCAAGATGAAAAAAAACATTATAAAAAATGCGATCGTTGCGGTTGTTGCGGTCTTCGTTTTAGCCCCTGTCGGCCTTTGGCGTTATTCAAAAAAGGTTCCGTCAAAACCGGTTAATACCGCAGGCCAAAACATTGCCGCTCCGCTGCCGCCCGCGCAAAATCCTGACGATGTTCCCGGCATTGAGACCAGCACTCCGGCTGCAAACCAAAACGATGGCGCTAGTTCGACCGCGGCAGAAAACAGTCCAAAGCTTGCCAGCGATCCGCAAAACATAAAAGATATCCAGGACTCATATCTTAATTTCAATTATCAGGACCGTGGCGTAGCTTTGAGTTACCAATATCCCAATCAATATGATAGTGGTGAAAACGATTATCCCGCCGGATTGGCTCCGGAACAATCATGCGCCCATACCGTTTCCATCCCATTCCGGTCTGGAAGCCGGATATTGCGTGTTTACGACAGCGGTGGCAATAACCCGCGGCCAGAGGGCGGAGAAAATAGTTCAGAGGGATCAGGTTTGCCGCCTTGTTTTAGCGACGATATGTGTGGTAATGAATTACGTTTAGTTGTCTACGATAAAAACACAAAGACTTCCCGATATATCGGATCACTAAGATGCGTCAATGGGTCAAATTGGGGAGCATTATTTGTTCCGCGCGCGATCACAAATGATGACAAAAAGATAATTTTAATGGCCTATATGAGAAGTCCGGGAGCGGGCGGCGGCGCGGTTGATTTAGGCTATTCGGTAATGGAAATTCCTTTGTCGCCTTTAGACCACGAAGCATTTATTGACCCGCTGCCGGCTATTATTGCAACTCCTTCGGCTTATTTCTACGATTCGTCCGGTAAGGTTATATATATCGACGAAGGCGATAATGCCCCAAGCTACGGCCGGCCCGGGCCGCTGAATGGATCAAAAATTATGTTCCGTAATTTATCAGATAATACGGTCAAAACGGTTTACGCCGAGAAAGATACTTTATATGAAATTACCGGCATTAACGAAAAAGCCGGTCAGTTCACTTTTAAAGCAACGCGCCTGGCATTCTCGGAAGCATGCCCCCGGCAAGAAGGTAATATCTACTGCGCCCAAAAAGATATTCAAGAAAGAACCGGAGCTTTACCGTGATGAACCCCAATAATTAATGGATCGATGCTCAATGTAATAATTTAAAATTAAACTCAACAATAAAACAACCAAATCAATATGGAACAAGCCAATCAAAATCAGCCGAATCAAGCTAGCTGGGGAATCGCGTTCAGGATATGGTGGTGGATTACCTGGCGCGCATTACTGGCAGCGATTGCCGGCGGCTTTATTGCGGGATTCATCATTGGGTTAGCCGCGGCTCTAACCGGGCTCGGCGCCGATGCCGCAACAATTATTTCGGCATTGGCGGGGTTTCCGATAGGTATTGTGTTGAACGTTTTGTTCGTTCGAAAGATCATTGGTAAAAAATTTAAAGATTTTACTCTGGTTTTGTTAAAGTCTGAGCAATGATAAGCCATGCTTGGATTGGTATTTGTTGATTTCAATCTGTTCGAGGGGGTATTCTGGTTACTTTTGGCGTGCATTTCTTTTTACGCTGCCCGGATCATTAAAATGCCGCCAATTTTTTGGCGAATATTGGCATTAGATTTTGCGTTTTTTGGTATTTCAGATTTTGTCGAGGCGTATTATCCGGTAAGTTTTCTTGATCCGGGCGGGGAGTGGTTGCTTGCGTGGAAAGCGAGTTGCGTGATTGTTTTTTGGGTTTGTGTGATCTGGTATTTATTTGTTCGTATGCGTAAATAAATTAATTTATTTAATATTGCGATCCAGATAGGGTTAAAATTAAAACGAATATATTATATTCGGATGTATTTTTTAACTTAGGATCAGTAAAAAATTTTATTCTACTGCCGCAAGGTGGTATTTTTTAAAATTTTGACATTCAAGCTGCGCAAATCCGCAATAAAAGTTTTCACAAGAAGGTTGGTATCTTTTGGCGGATTTGCATACAATTGGGCGATTTTCGCCTAAAATATATACCTTCGAAAAGGCGGATCGTATCAAGTTATGAAACGATCGTCTCTCACCTTGATTTGCATTTGGCAAACCATGGTCAAATACGGTATAATTTAACTATCTGGGAAAGCATGAACATCTGCGATTCATGGACTTAAATAAACATAACCAAAAAACACAATTTTTCACTAAAATTGCGCTTGCGTTTTTAGTAATTTTTGGTTACATCTTCGTGCCGGTTATTGCGCGGGCAAGTGTTATCGGTAATTTTACCGAAGGCGCGAAAATTGCTTTTACCGAAGTGATCCCGGGATTTCCGGCAGCCTTTGCTCCGGCAAGTTTGGCGTCGTTCTGGCAAGGAGTTACTTGCTTTTTTGGATTTAATTGTCCCGCGCCGCCAAAGATTGATCCGCAGGCAAATAGTGCCGGATCTCCAAGCACTTATGTCCCGGTGGAGCGTGTAAATAATAATAAAAGTTCGAATAACTTAACAAACACCAATGATCCGGCAGTAATGGAGGTTGTTTCTTCTTCGCCAACCAATAATCAATCACCAACAAATATTAGCAAATCTGATCCAACCCACATCATCCAGAACATCAATCCCACCAAAGAGATCCAGACCAAAGAAATCCAAACCATCCATACCAACACGGTTACCGAAAACACTAATACTGTGGTGGTGGACGAAGATACTAAAAACAAAGTCAATCTGTTATTAAGGCAATTGGATTCCGACCGCCCCAATTATTCCGTAGGCCAAACCTATACCTTGCCGGCCAATTTACTGGGTTCAACATTGAATATTGGCGCCGGCAATTTCACCATCAGCGCCAGCGGCGATGCCAATGCCCAGAACATCACTACCGAGCATGACCTGACCGTGCGCGGCAATTTTAGCGTCACCGGTACCCAAGCCTACACCGGCGCGGCCAATTTCACTTCCGCCAGCGCCAGTTCTACATTGACCACCGCCAACACTGGCGCCGGCTTTGCCTTGCACGCCGACAACATCACGGCCAAAACCAATACGCTCAATACTACCGCGGACAACCTGATTCTTAATTCCAACACTGGTTTGATCGAAATTGCCGGCACCGGTATCAAGTTAACCAATTCCGTTCCAACCGATACAAACATGGCTCTTTATAATGATTCGGGAACACTTAAATGGAACGGCGCCGCCTTAGCTATGGGAAGCAGTGTTTCGGGAATAGTGGGCTATGTGCCCAAATTTACCAGTTCCAATGCATTGGGAAATTCAGTTTTATTTGAATCCGCCGGCAATGTAGGAATTGGTACTACTGCGCCGGGACAAGCATTTCAAGTTGTCGGTGCGGCCCAAATTGGCGATACTGTTTCCCAGGATTCCTCATTTCCGAATTTGTTGTTTGTAAATAACTCAACGTGGGATATATCCGGCCATGCATCGGCGTTACGGGCAGAAATTACGGTTAATCCTCTGGTTTCGGGAAAGGTAGTAAGAGGAATAACTGGCTCAGCCATAAGTAATGCATCGAGCACCTTAGGCATAGGATCGTTGCGGGGTTTGGATTTTTCCGCAACACATCTTGGTAGTGGGCTGGCGGGCGATTTAAGGGGAATTTTTTCCTACGCAACCGCGCGGGGTTCCGGCAATGTTACCAATTTGTACGGCGGCAATTTTACACAAGGTTCAAGAAATACTTTTACCGGCACGATTAGTAATCTTTATGGAGTTCGCGTTCAGAATATTAAAGATGCGGGCACGATTACTAATTCTTACGGCCTGTATCTTGATAACGTTAACCAGGGAGATACAAATAATTATTCTATCTATTCCGCTGGTGGCCAAAGTTATTTTGCCGGTAATATTGGTGTAGGAATTGCTGCGCCGGCGGCAAAATTGCAGGTTGTAGGTTCCGATTCGTTGTCCACATCATTTGCCGCAAATATCTCCGGCGCCACAGGAACCGGATTAGTGGTGCAAAATAATGGTTGGGTTGGCATCGGGACAACCGCTTCTTTGGCGCCGTTTAGCGTCATAAGTGACTTAGGGGTTGGCGCCGGCGAACACACATTATTTGATTTTGAAACAAACCAAACCACTGGCACCGGAATAAAGCTGGGTTATTGGGCTAATGGTACTGGGTTGAGCGGCGGGGTAATAAGATCAACCAATAGCTATCCGCTGTTTTTGGGAACCACGAATAATAAACAAACATTAACGATATTGGATTCCGGCAATGTCGGCATTGGTGCCATATCTCCGAATTATGGCCTGGATGTTTATGGCGGCTTTCGCGCCGGCAATGCAACTTCCACTGCCGGCTTGGTTTTTGATCCGGGTACGGGCCGGGTAGGCATTGGAACTACTGCTCCAAATTATAAATTAACCGCGATTGCTCCCAATGGATCGGGAGTAGCGTCATTTACGGCAAATGATAGCGAAACTGTTATGTGGCTTGGCCGCGCCGACCAAACTAATAGGCCATTAACGATTAACTTTCCCACCACCACCAGTTCCCAGATTAATGCGGTTTACGGCTCGCTTACGATTTATTCCGACTATTCTTCTACTGTTAGCGGTAATTATTCGGTATACCTAAAGGCGGGCCATAACTGGGATCAGGATACGATTACGATGCAAACAAGGAACGCTGCCAACAGTAATTATTTAGATAGGATGGTCATTACCAATTTAGCTGATGTGGCGGAAGTAAAGGTTTTAAATGCCAATTTCAATGTTGATAATGGTGGATTTTATTATCAAAAAAGTTCCGGCAACGTGGGCATTGGGATAACGAGCCCATCATATAAATTAGATGTAAATGGTGCGTTCAATGCCAGCGCTACCTCCACTTTTGCAGGGAAAGTAGGTATTGGGACGAACATTCCGAGCGCAGATTTACAAATTGCTGGCTCTTACGCGTCGATTGCGGTTGGCAGTCCAACAGTTAATGCCGCTCAGGGCGGAATTTATATGGACAATAACAAGGTCTTCTTATTTGGGAATGCCCCCGCCGGTGTTTCTAACTTTATTGGTAATTTTAATAATAATACTGGTTTGTTGATGAAAAAGGTAAGCACAGGGGCGGGTGATTACTTAGATATTCAGGATAGCTCTGGTAATGGCCAGTTTGTCATTAAAAGTTCCGGTAACGTCGGCATCGGGACGACATCTCCGGCATCAAAATTTACTGTGGTCGGGCCCGATGATGCAGCTGGGATGGCGCTGGATATTAAAAATAGCAGTGGAGTTTCCAAATTCACGGTAAATGGTTATGGTGCAATTGCCAATAATTATTTCAGCGCTTCGGGGGGTGGTGCCAGTGTTTCATCGAACGCCGGCTCACTTAGTATTTCGAGTATAAATGACAGCGGGACTGTTTTCACAACTAATGTGTTGACCACTCATATTGCTGATTTGGCGGATTTCCAAAAGAACGGCACGTCTTTGGTCAAAATATTAAATAGCGGTAATGTGGGTATCGGGACCGCGAATCCGTTTGCAGGCCAATTACATATTAATAAGTCTGCATCTGGTACTTTGGGTGGTGATCTTTGGATTACAAATACAGGTGCAAATGCAACCAGCAGCTCGTCGCGATTGGCTTTTGGTTCTGACGGCACGACAGATGCAACTCCAAATTTTGCTATTACCAATGTAATAACTGCCTCTTCGGGTTATCATTCCGACCTAACTATTTCTAGCTATAGCGCTACCCTAGGTAGCTATGGAGAAAGACTGAGAATTAATGGCGATAATGGTAATGTCGGCATTGGCACCACCGCACCGATTTATCCATTGGATGTTTCTGCTACTAGTGGAACTAAGGCATTTCGATTTACTAACTCTGTCGGTGCATATACTCTTGATAATTATTCTTTCGTGGCACCAAGCACTTTGTATATTACATCACCCATTACTTTAGGGTTATCGGCTGGCGCAGGGAATGGAGTTACCTTTACGACCGCAGGTAGTGAACGAATGCGGATAAATACATCCGGCAGCGTCGGCATTGGCACGACGGCGCCAGCTTCCAGATTACACGTAGTCGGAGCAGATACCTCCACATCAACCGTTGCACAGATTGGCGGTTCGTCCGGAACGGGATTAGTGGTTTTAAATAATGGGAAAGTGGGAATTGGTACAACCGATCCGGTAGGCGCTTTTGATGTTGTGGGGCAAATCAGGGGTTCGACGGGTGGTATTTTTCAAGGGGTACAGCTTGGTTATTCTAATGGATTTTACGGTATATATAATGGTATTTACGATTATGGGATTACTCATTGGACAGGGTCTGCATATCGTACGGACATGGTGATAAAAACAGATACCGGTAACGTTGGCATTGGGACGACGAATCCGTCTCTAGGGAAATTAGAGGTAGTTAAAACAGACGTGGGAACGGTAGGTCTCTATATTCATGGTAATGGGAATGCGGCTTTCCGCGTTAAAAATGATGATGCAAGTGGAAAATTTATGGATATTGAACCAACCACGGGAGGTGCAAATTTCCAGATTAATGATAGCAATGTTTTGACTTTATTAAACACCGGTAATATCGGCATCGGAACAACGTCACCTGGGACGAGGCTCGATGTGGTTGGAGACGGTATTACTTCGGCAACAGCCGCAATGAATGTTATGAATGCCAGTTCTACTTCTGCGTTGTTCATTCGGAATGACGGTAATGTCGGCATTGGCACCACCGCACCAGGAACAAAATTAGATGTTAATGGTTCAATTACTTCTGCCGCTAATCTTTATGTGAGCGGTTCGATTAATTCCACCTATCAGATAAACTTGGGCGGGAACGGAAATTCCACGATCGGGATGGTGCGCAACGGCTCAACTAATGGTGCGGATCTTTCGGTATATTCCGGAGGCGCGATGAGCGGTGGAACAAATTTGAACGGCGGCAATTTTTATTTGAAATCCGGAATATCAACCGGCACCGGCACAAGCAATTTATATTTCCAGACTGCTACTGCCGGCAGCACCGGCAGTGTGGATAACGCGCCCACAACAAAAATGGCAATTCTGGGCAATGGCAATGTCGGCATCGGGACGACGGTGCCGGGGGCAAAGTTGGAAGTGATTGGGAATGCTTATATAGGGAGCGGTGTTTCTGGTGTAAGTATTGGTCGTTCTACGGGTGGCTATGATGGTGTAGGTTATAATATTGGCTTTACGAATGGTTCAGATACATTTACTTATCGGGTTAACGATACGGCTTCGTTGATGCAATATTATAACGGTGGTTATCGGTTTAGAACCGCCGCTTCGGGGATTGCTGGCAATACGATTGCTTTTGCTGACGCAATGTCAATCTTGAGCACCGGCAGCGTTGGTATTGGTACCACCGCGCCGACTGAGTTATTGAGTCTTTATGGAAGTTCTGCGACAAACGCGACGTTGAAAATAGAAAATCATCTTTCAACGGGTTATGAAGGTGTTGATTTCTATAATGAATCTGGAACGAGGACATTTTCCTTTGCTCATAGCAATACTTCCGCTAGTTTATTGCCGGCATCTTCTTGGCTCGGTACGAGAAATTCAGAACCACTATATTTTGTTGTTGGAACGAGCCCGATGATGTCATTGACAACATCGGGTAACGTTGGCATTGGTACCACCGCGCCCGCAGGTAAATTCACGGTGCGGCAAGATAATGCCGGATACATCACCGATCTGCTGCGCTTGGAAAACTTGGGCACGGCCAGCTCCACGACCGGTGTTGGAATGCAATTTATCGCCAACCGCACCACCGGCGGCGCCACGGAATTCGGCCGCATCGACGCGCTGGCAACCAGCATTGATAACTCTTATTATTCTGGCGCCATGCGATTTAAAATTGCCGCCAATGGCGCCCTGGAAACTATCGCGGAATTTGGCAATCCAAATATCTCCTTCAGCCACCCGCTGGAAGTGAATGTGGCCGGCGATACCGGCATCAATTACGATCTGCAATTTATGAACAATGGCGAATCGCGTATTACCTCGGCCGGGCCGTTGACCATTCTTGCTGGATCTCCCAATCTTTACGACGATCTCACCTTGGCCACTGCCGGCGATTCGGCCACGAATGGCGGCGACATTGTGGCCGATATCCGTTATTCCAATACCACCTGGGGCGGGTTTAAGGTCTTGGGCGCGGATAGTGGCGGCTACGTGGTGCGCGTCGACCCGCTGGGCAACCTGGCGATCGGCGGCAATGGTTTGGGCGCGGGCAATTTAACCGTAAAGCAAAATGTTACGCTTACCGGCGGTAATATTGGCGTCCAGCAATTGGCCGTGCCCGCCAGTTTGACTTGCGCCCAGCAAGGAACAACCGGGGCGACCACTTATCGCTTCCAAGTCACCGCGTTAAATGATAACGGCCAAACCACTCCTTCGAGTATTTGCGAAATTGCCAACGGCAATGCCGTTCTTGATACTACCAATTATGTGCGTCTCGATTGGGGCGCGGTAAGCGGCGCCCAGAAATATTATGTTTACGGCTGTTCGGGCGCGGCTTGTACGCCGGTTTTAGATAACGGTACTTTGCCGCATGTTAGCGCGCCCGCGGCCAGCTTTAATGTTATTGATAACACTTGGGCGGGAACGGCATTGCCGGGTAGTAATACCACTGGCGGCAAAGTGGGGATCGGCACCACGGCATACAGCTATCAGTTGCAGCTGGCCACCGATTCGGCCGGTAAGCCCGGCGGCGGCTCGTGGACCGATTCTTCCGACGAACGGCTTAAGAAAAATATCACTCCCATTGCGGGTGCATTGGATAAGGTCATGCAATTGCGCGGCGTGAACTTTGAATGGGTTAATGTCGACGATCATGGCGGCAAAACCGGACCGCAAGGCGGGTTCATTGCCCAGGAGGTGCAAAAAATATTCCCGAATTGGGTTAAAGAAATCGACCCTTATGGCGCCGACCGCGGGTTGATTCCGGAAAACGAAAAATCATTATCATTATCATTGCCCTTTGAGTATGACGCGCTGGTCGTGGAGGCGATCAAAGAACAACAAGGGCAGATAAATTTATTGCTCCAAGTAAACGGTTTGGGCGGTTTTGACGCCACTTCAACGCTTGATGTCGCGCAAAATAACAGTGGTGTTGCCGATAGGATCAAATCCGCGTCAGAATATTTAACGGCCGCGGTAAAAGACGCCCTGGTACAATTAAAAGAGATCACTATCGATAAAATTTTCACCAACCAGATCACGGTAAAACAAATGAATATGATCGATGGCGTAACCGGAGAACCGTATTGCGTGATGATCATGAATGGTGAATGGCAAAAAACTAAAGGCGCCTGCAACTCAACCGAGACTCCGCCGCAAGCCGGTGGTGCAAACACACCCGCAGAAAATCCGGTACCAGAACCCCCCGCAGAAACGATAATTCCGCCCGAGAATGGAGACGCGACCACGACCGTAGAAATTGCTCCCGCGCCGGTTGAAATAATCAAACAAGACGAAAGTAGCGCGACCACGACCGCATCTTGATCAACCAAATGATGAACTTGCTAAAAATTTTTAAAAAACTAATTAGCTGGCAAAACAAAAGAAAGAAATTTCTTTTTTTTGCAGTTATTGGAATATTTTTCATTCTTTCCGGAGTGGGTTATATCGGCGCGATGAACGGCTGGTTTGGCGGCGGTGCCAGTATCCCCGAAGATACTTTTTCCCGCGGACTGGTGGGCTATTGGAATTTTGACGAGGGGAGCGGTACCGCTGCCAATGACGCCAGTGGCAATGGTAATAACGGAGCCTTAACCGGCGGTCCGGTATGGACGACGGCAAATCCGCCCGTTGGCGGAGGTGGTGCTATGCGGTTTGATGGTAGAGATGATTATGTTGATTGCGGTACGAATTCATCAATTTCTAATATATCCAGCACATACACTATCGAAGCATGGATTAATCCCAGCGAATTTGGAATTATCGGCGGTGCGTCTGGTTATCGGGGGTACTTAAAGCGCGGAGACGATACTGGCAATCAGATAGAAATTTATTTCCAACAATCAGGACAGCTCACGATCGCCCATAACAGGGAGTCATCGATCTTTTATTCATATTGGCCGGCGTTAACGTCCCAACAATGGACCCAAGTGGTTATTGTTTGGGATAATTTATCCTGGAAAGTGTATTATAACGGCATTCCGCAAACGATCTCTTTGCAGAGCGGTGCGCCGGCAAATCCTAATACCGGCAAAAAAACAATTATAGGTAGGGGACTTAATTTTTTTAATGGCACAATTGATGAGGTAAAAATCTATAATCGGGCGTTGGGCGATGCCGAAGTTAAATTCCACTACAACCATGGCGGGCCGGTGGGTTATTGGAATTTTGACGAAGGCAATGGCACAAGTACTAAAGACATTACCGAAAATAATAGCGATGCCGCACTTTATGGCGGCCGCAACATGGTGGTCAATCCAAGTTTTGAAACCGGTACTACTGGTGTTAGTAGCGCGAACTTTACTATTACCAACGGCACTGAAAATTATTATGTCGGTTCCCGCGCAATGAAAGCCACCGCGGCCGCGGGCGTTGGTTCGGGCGCGACTGTCACTTATATTAATACTCCCGCGATCAGCGCCGAATACAACGAAACTTATTCTTATTCGGTTTGGTATAAGGTGGCCAACAGCGGCGGCGGTACCTGGAATATGTATGTTACCGGTAGCCAGATTCCGGGCGGCAGCGGCTCGATCACCTTGATCGCCGACGGCGCTTGGCATCGCTTTACCACTGCCGGTTCAAATAATCTTTATGCTGGCGGTGAATATATCCGCACTTATTTATCGTCGCCGTCAACCTTGCCGTCGAATGCCGAAATTTGGTTTGACGCGGTGCAGATCGAACATGCCGCAGCCTCTTCGTCGTATTGTGATGGCAGCCTTTCTAGTGGGCGTTGGGAAGGCGTGCCTCATGCTTCGGCAAGCACTTGCTATCCTGACTGGGTTTCAGGTAAATATGGCCAAGCCTTAAGCTTTGACGGAGTTGATGATTATATTAATTGCGGATCAAGCAGTATTTATAATATTACGGGTCAAATAACTTTAGCGGCATGGATAAAAACTTCAGATGATTTTGGGGGTATTATTTCCAGATATACTAATTCCGGTGTTTATAATGGTTATTCGTTTAGTGTGGGAGCGGGAAGCGCGAACGGGAAAATATGTTATTTCCCCGGTAATTTTCCGACCCGCAACTGGGTTTGCGGCAATAGTTTGGTAAACGATAACCAATGGCACTATGCTGTTGTGAGCGTTGATTCAACTAATGCCAATTTTTATGTAGATGGCAAGCAAGATGGTTCGCCCGCTTCATATGTACCAACATCAACTGCCGAAGATCTCCTGATCGGCAAGCAACAATATTTAGGAAGACTACTCAACGGAACAATTGATGAAGTCAAAATTTATAATTACGCGCGTACCGCCGATGAGATCCGTTTGGATTACCAAGCCGGCATGGCTGCGCATTTGGGGCCGGCTGGCAAAACTTGCAGCGAAGATCCGGCCGGCTGCATGACCAAAGGCCTAGCGGGTTACTGGGATTTTGATGAAGCCAGCGGCACTACCATTAGCGATAAATCCGGCAATGGGAATAACGGCACTTTGCAAAACGGGGCCAGATGGGCGACGGCCGGCACTCCAATGCAAACCGGAAGCGCTTTACAATTTGACGGCATTGATGACTTCTTACAGATCGCCGACAATCAGAAATTGGCCAACGCCACTCACAGCAGTTTTTCTGTTGAGACTTGGCTTAAAATAAATGCCTATCCCAGTAATAACGCGGATATTTTTTACAAATATTGGCCGGGTTTTTTGGTAAGAGTGGATTCGGTTGGGACCGGTAATTTATTTATCTACGACGGTACTGCATCGCAAAGCCATTATACGAGTAGTAGCGCTTTGCCGCTCAACCAATGGGTTCATGTGTTGATTGTGAGAGACCAAGATTCTAAAACAGTCAACTGGTATATTAACGGAAAATTAGACACTTCAACCGCCGATAGTATTGGTAGTTTGAATACCACCGGAAAAACATTGTGGCTGGCAAAAGCAATGAATTATAAATATTTTAATGGCTTAATCGACGAAGTCCGCCTTTATGATCGGGCATTGAGCGCCGAAGAGGCAAGATATCATTACAACCAGGGAGGCCCGGTGGGCTACTGGGAATTCGACGAGGGGAGCGGCGCCACGGCCAAAGATTTAAGCACTAATAATAATGATTGCATGATCACTGGCGGTGCCTGGGCGCAGGGGAAATACGGCAATGCTGTCAGCCTCAACGGCACTTCCGGAAGTTATATTAATTGCGGCAGCGCCACGAATTTGAATGTCACCAACGCACTGACTTTATCGTCGTGGTTTTATATAAACAGCTGGTCCAATTGGGCGGGTATTGTGGGGAGGAATGTTATCGCATCGAGTCCCTACACGATGCAATTATCTCATACCGGCCAGAAACTGAGATTCAGCTACAATTCCGTGGCTCCGTGGACTACCAATATTGTCGACAGCAATAAAGTGCTGTCCGTCGGATCATGGGTGCATGGAGCGGTGACTTACGACGGAAGTAATGTAAAAATTTATCTTAACGGTGTTTTGGATAAAACGGCTAATATCGGCGCCATCACTTTCGACAGTTGCCCGACATGTTCATTGGTTATAGGGCAGGACCCGCCCGGATCGAATGAATATTTTAATGGCTTGATCGACGAAGTAAAAATTTATAATTACGCGCGTTCTGCCGAGCAGATCCGCCAGGATTACAATGCCGGCGTGGCCACGCATTTGGGTCCGAATGACAAATCTTGTGTGGATGATCCGGCAAGTTGCATGACAAAAGGATTGGTTGGTTATTGGGACATGAACGAGGGGAGCGGCACTGCCGCTACTGACAAATCCGGCAATGGCAATAACGGTGCGCTCACTAACGGTCCCAAGTGGGCCACCGGCAAGAACAAGGGCGCGCTGCAATTCGACGGCAAAGACGACTATGTCGATTGCGGCAACGGGTCCAATTTGAATATTACCGGCAATATGAGTATCGAGGCCTGGGTAAAACCGGACCGGCTTACCGCGGATAACCGGGTTTTTGCCAAATTCGATTACATGCATAACGGATACGCGATGAACATTTTCGCGAACGGCAGTTTTTATTTGGGCACTTGGCAGGAAGCGGCGCAGCAATCAACTATTTCATCGGCGGGGGCGGTTACTGTTGGAAACTGGAACCACATTGTTGTAACGCGAAGCGGTACAAGCGCCCGCACCTATAGAAACGGGGTTGATGTTACCAGCAGCGCCGGATCCCATACCGATCCCGCGGTTTCGGCGATGAATGCCACGATCGGAATGGGAGAAGGATGGCCCTTCCAAGGAATTATCGATGAAGTCCGGGTTTATAATCGCGCATTAGCTCCCGAAGAGGTTCGTTATCATTACAATCAAGGCGCTCCGGTGGCGTATTGGAAATTCGACGAAGGTAAGGGAACAGTTGCGTTTGACCAATCGGCGAATAATAACGATGGTACGATTTTTGGCGCCACGTGGGCTAGTGGCAAATACGGGAGCGCGTTGCAATTTAACGGAACCGGCGATTATATTAACTGTGGCAGTAGTAATATTTTTGATATTAGCGACAATGCTACTTGGTCGTGGTGGATGAAATGGGACGGCAACTCCGGTAACTATAAAGGCATCATATCTAGAGGGACTGCCGATGGCACATGGAACATTAGGATAAACGGCATGGCAAGCAACCATTTGCAATTCAGGTTCTATAATTTACAAACGTTGGATTCCGGTGTCACTCCTTCCCAGGATTGGGAGCAGTGGTCGTTGGTTAAATCAGGAAGAAATTATAAGTGGTACCGCAATGGAATTTATATTGCCGAGAATAATGCCACGATCGATATAGTTAATTCTGGAAATCTTAATATTGGCCGTTATGAAGGGTATCAATATTTTGCAGGATTATTGGACGAAACAAAAATCTATAATTACGCGCGCACCGCCGACCAGATCCGCCAGGATTATAATGCCGGCTTGGCAACTCATTTAAAATAACGAATAATATATAAAAGCAAATTAATTACCACCATATGTATCCCAATCAAAAAGGAAACGTGCTCGTATCATTATTGTTTGTTGCGGTTTTGCTGGCCGGCGGCTATTTGGTTTATAAATTTAACGCGCCGCCCGCCGCTAAAACAACCGAAAACCCGGCGGTAGAAAATAAGGGCGCCGGCCAAAATCTGCCCTCGGAGACCGCAGCCAGCGGTAATGGCAATAATGGAAGCGATATTGTCTTGCCGCCCGCCGCTACGGGTGAATTTGCCAAGTACGAGCCCGAAAACACCAAATACCAAGCTAAATTGCCCGAATACAAGATCGGCCTATCTGAAATCGCCAATTTAGCCGCGTTTGAAAAAAAATCCGCGTTCAGCCAAGCGCAAAAAAACCAACTTTTGCAAAATAATTTTTTCATTGCGGCCAACGCCGATAAATTTTATCAAGATTTTGAAAATGGTTCCGCCGGGCCGTTCCGCGTGGACGACTGGACCGACCTTTACGACAACATCGGCGGGCCGTATTCTTCCGGGGAACGCGCGCCGGAAAACTCGGTTTTCATAACTTCTGATTTTTTATTGCATGTCTATCATCGCCTGATCGAAAACGAATTTGAATATGCCGAGCAGGCCAGTTTTTATCCAGGCTTAAAAGACATTAGCCGTTCCTTGCTTTCCTTATCTTCTAAAAATTACACTCAAGCTATCGATAACGGTCAAAAAGAAAGCTATGACCGTCTGGCCGCATATTTTTTGGTATCAACGTCTTTGCTTGAAAGCGCATCTCCCGACCACGGCAAACTAAAGTCAGAGCGTTTTATCCCCGATAGTCAAAGCGATTCGCTAGATAACGCGCTAAAACAAGCCAATAGCCTGGCCGCAGTCTCGGGAACTTCAGTATCCGCCAAAGAGATTGCGCGGCAGGAATTACGGCTGATCTATGATGCCAAGGGTTTGCAAAGCTCTCCTTTATTCGGCAAATACCAATCCGAAGCCGGATTGGAGCTGCCCGAAGATTATTCGCAATACACGCCGCGCAGCCATTATGCCAAAAATGCGGTTTTAAGAAGTTATTTTAGGGCCATGATGTGGTATGGCCGCACCAATTTCTTACTGGCCAGTTCCGAATTGACCCGCGACGCCGCCAATTTAAGCCAAATGATCACCGATGCGGATATAAAAAAATGGGAATCAATCTATGGCCCGACCGCGTTTTTTGTGGGTCAAACCGACGATCTTGGTTTCTTCGATTATCGGCAAGCGATCAAAAAAACCGGATTTGATATTGCCAAACTCGATTCGATCAAGAACCTGCAGGAAGAATTGAAAACCTATAAAAATCCGCAGATCATGTCCTCGGCTGCGATCGGCGATAAGGTGACCCAGATTACCAAAGAAGATCTGCAAAATAAAACCAAGGGTTTCCGGTTCATGGGGCAGCGGTTTACGCCCGACGCGTTCATTTTTAGCACCTTGACCCAGGGAGGCGAACTGCCTGATGCTAAAACCGGCCAAAGCTTGCCCAGCACTCCCACGGCGCTGATGGTGGCCAGCCTTATGGGTAGCCAAGCTTCGCAAGGATTGCTCGACGATTGGATAAAGGCCAACGCGCCCAAATCAGATAAAATTATTGCCGACCGCATGTCTCTTTTGAACGGTTATTTTGCCAAACTCGGCGAGAAGCAATGGACTCAAAACATATATTGGTCCTGGCTTTATACCCTAAAGCCGCTGTTCATTGAGAAGCTGGACAAAACCGGTTATCCCATGTTTGTTAAAAACGACGCGTGGAGCAAAAAAAATCTGCAAAGCTTCCTTGGGTCATGGACCGAGTTAAAACACGACACCCTGCTTTACGCCAAGCAAAGTTATGCCGAAATGGGTGCTGGCGGCGGTGACGAAAAGCCAAAGCCTGTGCCGCGGGGCTATGTGGAACCTAATATTGAATTTTTAGACCGCTTAATATCTTTGGTAAAATTAAGCCGCGACGGATTAAAACAATTTGATCTTTTGGGTAATTTTGAATATCGCAATAATAATTTTATCGAAAATCTTGAATTTTACCGCAAAATCGCGCTCGCCGAGCTGCAAGACGAAAAGATATCCGACGACGATTTTGAAAAATTAAGATTGAGCGCCGGCAACCTTAGCGCGGTTGTGCGTTCGGATGCGCCGGAGCTGTTGGAAAAAGATACCCGCTCGGCGTTGATCGCCGACGTGCACACCGACGTCGCCAAGGGGCAAATCCTTTATGAGGCCAACGGCATCCCGAATTACATTTACGTGGCGGTCAAGGATGCTAACGGTACCCGGCTTACCCAGGGTCTGGTTTATTCCTATTATGAATTTACATATCCCTTAGGTACGCGTTTGACCGATTCCGATTGGCAAAAATGGAATTATTCCGAAAAATCAAAAATTCCGGCCATGGCCGAATGGAATAAATCATTGATCAAGTAAAGAAAAAAAATTGCTATTTAACCGTTCAAAAAAAATTGCCGCAGCGTTGCTGCTGGCCGCGATTATTGTCGCGGCCGGCAGTTTTTCATTACGTAATTTAGGTAAAAACGAATCAAAAGATATTAGCCTCAACGAGGGTATTGCAAAACATGATTTCCTGCACCCGGCTTATATGGATCCGGCCAGTTATGATGGCCTCTTCGATAATTTAACCGAAACCGATCCCAAAAATAATATTATTGGCGCAGTGGCGCCGCACCATTTTTTGGCAAAAAACAAAATTGCCCGGCTATATGGTCAAATTAAAAACGAAAATACTGAATTGGTATATTTAATATCTCCGGACCATTTCACTAATTTTTTTGATATCGGAAAGATTGCGTATACCAGCAATTTGCCTTGGCAAACTCCGTTTGGCGATATTTTTGCGGCCGAAATTTCCATTAGCAAGCTCATTGACACCGGCCGTGTCGCAACCCGCGATAACGCGGTCGGCTTGGAGCACGGCATAACGGTCGAAACTCCGTTCATTAAGTATTTTTTTTCGAATGCCAAGATCGTACCGCTGGTTTTAAAAAATAGTTCTAATTATTCGGATTTTTTTGATCTTGGCCAAAAGATAAAGGAAATTTCGCGTGGTAGGTCGATTATGATCGTTAGCAGTGATTTTTGCCACAATCTGCCGGCCGCCGCGGCAAGATCGGCCGATCAAAAAAGCATTGTTGCGCTTAAAAATTTAAATATTAGCGGTTTGGGGGCAGTCAATAATGATTGCCGCCAATGCCTGGCCCTGTTGGCCGGCTATCTGGATGGTAAAAATTACGATTTTACGCTGGTCGATAACACTAATTCCTTTGAAATCTCAAGCCAAGATCCGGATTTTGTCACCAGCTATGTTTCCGGCTATTATTTTAATGATTCTGCCCGTTAAAAATTCCAGGCTTCTTTGGCATTTATAGCCGATTTTGTTATGGTTTGATTATGAAACCTTTTCTGATCTTTTTAGCAATAGTTGCGTTTGCGTTGCCCAAACCGGCCGCGGCCGCTTTGAATCTGGCCGATAAGGATGCGCTTGTGCGGCAAATACAAATTATCCAGCGGGAGATCCAAAATATGAGATTGCTTTTGGCGGCTAGTATGCAGTCAAAAAAAGCGATCGGTGCGGGAGCGTACATGGTAGTTGACCTTGAAAGCGGGAAAATAATGTTGCAAAAAAACGCTGATTATCGGTATCCGATCGCGTCGGTGGCTAAATTGATGACGGCCGTAGTGGCGAAGGAAAACATTGATGGCAATAAGCAGATTACCATCACCCAAGAAATGCTTTTGACCGAAGGTCGCAGCCCGGCAATTTTTCCCGGCCTTACTATCAGCGCGAAAAATCTATTGAATGCTAGCCTCATCCAGTCGACTAATGATGCGGCCGAATCTTTATCGTATTTCATGGGCAAAGATAAATTTGTCGCGGCAATGAACCAGAAAGCGCGCCAGATTGGCATGGCGCATACTTTTTTTATGGGTGCCAGCGGGTTAAGCCCGTCAACCCGTTCCACGGCTTCAGATTTGGCTAAATTAGTGGCCTATATCAACAAAAACTATCCGGAAATTCTGGCAACCACTAAAAATAATGATTTTTGGCTGCCGGATGCATCCGGTCGGCCGCTAAAATTTAAAAACATGAATGATTTCTATTGCGTTGGGGATTTTGTGGGCGGGAAAACCGGCTATACTCCAGAAGCCCGGCAAACCTTCGCGTCAGTTTTTAAAATCAATGGTAAGCCAACCGCAATTATCGTCCTTTCATCGTCAAATTACCAGGCGGATACCTTTAAGGTTATCGAAAAAATCACAAACCGGTGATTTTTGGATCCCGGCGCGCGATTCGGACGCCTTTAACAAAATCCGCGTTATTTTTGCTTTACATTGATAAAAAGGCTAAATTAATATATATAGGGCCTTGAAGGCGGCGGCAATCATTGCGCGCGGCTCTTGAATAGGATTTGCCGGTTAAAATGCGTTATGAAAAAAATTTTAAAATTCATCTTAAGTTTAATTATTTGCCAGGCCGCGGCGGCCGCCGGAGCGCTGGTAACTGCGCCGGCCATCGATAACTGGTATTTAGCATTGGACAAGCCCGGGTTTACTCCCAGTGGTTCGTTTATTGGCGCCGTTTGGACAGTGTTGTATGTCTTGATGTCAATTTCGCTTTACCTGGTATGGGCTCGGGATTGGCAGGTGCGGCAGATCTCCAGCGCTAAAACACTTCGCGCCTGGAATCGTTTTTCCCAGGAGTTATATGCCGGTTCGTGGCAGAAAAAGAACATTATTTTGATATTTTGCGCGCAATTGGTGCTCAATATTCTCTGGTCGGTGATCTTTTTTGGATTTGAGGAGCCGGGTTGGGCATTTTTTGAATTAGCGGCCCTTTGGATGGCAATATTGTATACGATCATCAATTTTTATCGCGTCTCGCGCCCGGCCGCATATCTCTTGCTGCCTTATATTTTTTGGGTAACTTTTGCCGGATATTTGAATTTTACGATCTGGCAGATGAATTGATGGACGCCGCTTTTATGGCGCATATTGCCTTCATCTAACAAACATTTAAAACATGTATTCGCTTATCCAGGAAGGGAAAAGCAATCTAAGGCTCATTTTTTTTACGGCTGTCGCCGCCGCACTTGCCATGGCGGCAATTATTCTTGAAAATAACCGGCTGGAAAACGAAACCATGGCGGTTTCTGACGGTGCCGCCGCGCCTCCCAGCCGCCATGCCGCAAAGAACTCCACCAGTACCGCTCCGAGTGTGCGCGACTTGCCCGAATACCGCAATGAAAGCTGGCAAGAATATAAAAACGATATTCTGGGAATCTCTTTTCAATATCCGGCCGAATGGGGCCGGCCGCAAACCGTTCCTTATCTATACCTGACCAATTTAAAGGCAATTTCCGATAGTGATAACTTAAGCGATGCCAATATTTATCATAATTCGATCGCGATCGAATTTATCGATCCGGTCAGTTTTGAACAAAACGGGCCAGTGGTCAATTTTTATAATGACCGATACCAAGGAAGGTTGTTCCCTAATGCATTTGCGACGCGCCTTGGTCCGATGGATAATTTTACCGAAGTTGTCAAAAGCGGCAATATTTGCGATTATCGGATCGCTTTTGATAAAAAGCCGGCATACCAGGGATTGGCCGAAGAATTATCCGCGGAATGTGCTTTTGGGGTAAAAACCTATTTTTATCGGATTGCGCAAGCCTCCCGCCAGGATATGGCGGACTGGAATGATTATTTTTTATCCCAGTCCGCGTTTTTTAAACTGGAGAATGGTTATTACGATAATGTTTCGGTTGGGCAAACTATTTGGTCCGGCCAATCAAAAAATAGCAAACTATTGCTGGAAAACATTATTGCCGGCGGTGATAACTATGATCTTAAGAAGCCGCTGGATAGGGAAGCTTATTTGAAAAAAATGGAAGACTTTGCGGGTTTTGTTAAAAGTGTTAGAAAATTCAAGCCAATAGCTGCGAAAGACCCAATCTTAAATGTCTTGCCGGGAGAATCTTCGGATATTGCTACGATCAAAAAATATTATTATGCCATCTCGATGGGAAACATGAAAAACGCCTACGAGATGTATAATGATGCCAAAATTGATTTCAAGGAATACGAGAAATGGTATGGCAGCGTTCTAGCGGCAAATCCGGTTGATTTCGAAGATCTGGGCGGCGGCAAATACCAATTCTATGTGCGCTATCAAGACAAAAATTCGGAACCCGAAACATATCGGGTAGTGATGCAAGTCAAAAATAATAAGCTTTACCCGGTGTCTTCCGAAAAAATTGCCGATAATAAAACCAAATTCGGTGAAATGTCAGCATACACTTCCGAAAGGCTGGGTAAAAGCTATTTGATGCTTGCGACCAAATCCCAGGAAAGTGTTCTCGACCAGGGCGCGGGCGATATAATGTCGGGAACGGTCATTTCGGACGGGCGCCTCGAATTTTCCCCGAAGGGTAGTTATTTGGCGGCTCAAATATTTGGCTGGGAATGGTTTGGCGCCAATGTGTATGATATCAAAAGCGGCAAGATCGCCGAAACGCTAAGCATGCCCTCCGGCTACGGGTTTACTCCGGATGAAAAATATTTTTATGCTTGTGCCGCCGCGCCGTTCAGCGGTGATTTTTATGCGATCGTCGAGGACGTGCCGGAATTCAAAATAAAAAAAAGTATATTTGACCAAGAAGAAACCGGCTTTTATGGGATCCGTTGCCGCTACGACGACAAATCTCAAGCAATTATATTCACACTTACGGACTTGTATGACCGCAAGACAATGGAACCGATACCCGGAGAAAAAACCGCCAAGTTTCTTATTGGCGCTGGAGAAGTTGTTGAAAGTGAAGTTGTACCTTGATTCCCGCAATAAACGCATATATATTCTTTGATCAAAAATAATTACCAAAAATTATTTTTTGGCATTATTTGCAATTACATGTTAAATTGGCATAATGTTTAATGGATGATTTTAAGATTTTTACCATGTTCAAGAAAATCTTTTTTTCCGCTTTAATATTATTTTTTTCTTTGGCGATTTTTAGCCGGGCGGCGGCCGCCGGTTCGGCGACGGTATATTTTTTTTGGGGCGATGGTTGTCCGCACTGCGCCAAGGAAGAGGTTTTTATAGATGAATTGAAGTCAAAATATCCGCAAGTGCAAGTGCGCGATTTTGAGGTTTGGAAGAACGCCGAAAACCAAAAATTACTGGCTGAATTAGGCCAGGACCTGGGAATTGAGATTAAGGGGGTGCCTTTCACGATCGTGGGCGAGAAATATTTTTCCGGCTGGTACGACAAGGAAACTACCGGTAAAGCGATCGAAGACGCCGTAGTTTACGCGCTTAACAACGACTGTCGCGATTTGGCCGGCGAAGCATTATTTGCCCCGGGGGAAGGCCAAAATAATGGCACTTGCGGTCCCGTCACCGGGCAAAAAGCGGCGCCGGAAAAAGTTAATGTTCCATTTCTTGGAGAGATCGAGATCGGTAATTATTCTTTACCGGTTTTGACCATCATTCTTGGCGGGTTGGACGGATTTAACCCTTGTGCGATGTGGACACTGCTTTTCTTGATCAGTCTTCTTTTGGGAATGGAGGACCGCCGGCGGATGTGGGTCTTGGGCAGCGCTTTTATTGTCGCGTCGGCCTTTGTTTATTTTTTGTTTTTGACCGCGTGGCTTAATCTGTTGTTGTTTTTGGGATTTATCTTCTGGGTACGGGTAGTGATCGGCGGCGTGGCGCTTTTTGGCGGCGGTTTGAACCTGAAAGAATATTTCTCAAAAAAACCGGCGGTTTGCAAAGCGTCGGCGGATCCCAAGCAGCAAAAGGTTTTCGCCCGACTGAAAGCCGCCGCCCAGCAACGCAATTTTTATCTGGCTCTGGGCGGGATAATTTTGTTGGCGTTCATGGTTAACTTAGTTGAGTTGGTGTGTTCGGCGGGGCTGCCGGCAATATTTTCGCAGATCTTGGCAATGAGTGGCCTAAATCCCTGGCAGCAGTTCGGATATATTTTACTATATATTTTCTTTTTCATGCTTGACGATATGGTGGTTTTCTTCACGGCTATGGTTACTTTGAGAATGGCCGGCGTAACCACAAAATATCAGCGTGCCTCGCATTTGATCGGGGGGGTACTCATGCTGTTGATCGGAGTTCTGTTAATATTCAAACCCGAATGGCTGATGTTTTAAAATGATTATTGGAAAAGGTTAAAAATTATTTGATCTATTTTGCCAAACATACGGCCGTAAATGATGCTGAAAATCTATCGGATTTTTTTAAAAGGGTGGTCCGGGTTAATTTTGAAATTATTTTAAATCGTTGCCCGGCTATTGCCATTATTTGAAAAATTTATTATGGTAAATTATTCAAATTTTAAATTTAAATTATTTCAATGAATCCTATTAAAAGAGTCGTTAACTATTTACTGGAAATCAACAATGCCAAGCGGACGCCACGGACCGGCTGGCACCGTTTGGGGATCCGGCCGGCAGAGTCTATTTCCGAGCATATGGCCGCGACCGCGCAGATTGCCTATATTCTTGCTCAAATGGAAAACGCTAATGCTGAGCATGCCGCGGTTTTGGCGTTGTTCCACGATATTGGCGAGGTGCGTACCGGCGACGAAGATTGGATATCGCGGATTTACAAAAATAAGGACGGCGCCGAATGTGCGGCTTTTAAAGCCCAGATCGAAGAATTGCCGATGAAGCCGGCGATCAGTCGCATTTTTGAAGAATTTAAAGAAAGGAAAACCAAGGAGGCGCTGATCGCCAAAGATGCCGATTTGCTGGAGTTGGCCGTGCAGGCTAAAGTTTATGAAGAATCGGGATTTGATGGCGCGCTTACTTGTGTTGTTGGCATTCGCGAAAAGATCACTACCGCGTCGGCAAAAAAGATCCTCTCGATTTTGGAAACCAGCCATATGCAGGATTGGTGGATGGAAATCCCCGAGATCAGCCGCGCGATCAAGAGTTGCGCCGCGCCCAAAACCCGGCGGCCGCACAAATAGGAACCATATTGAATATTTTGCCAAAAGGTTGTATTATTCAACTGGCAGAATATTAGTGCATACAATAATTTTTTTTGCCCAAAAGCCAAAAAATATGAACAAAAAGACGAACAAGAAGAAACCGGAAATTTTCGTTATTTCATTGGGAGGATCGATAGTTTATCCCTATAATGAAGCGAACCAAAACGGGGTGGATGTTCCCTTTTTGCGGGAATTCCGCCAATTCGTTTTGTATCAGGCCAAAAAGGGCCGGCGGTTCATAATTGTGGTTGGTGGCGGCAAGCCGTGCCGCATGTATCAAAAAGCGGCGCGGGAGATCATGGGCGAAAAAAAGAACAATCTCGACCTTGATTGGATCGGGATCCAGGCAACGCGGATGAATGGTTTATTCGTGGCTAAGATCTTGCGCGAGATCTCGTTCCCGCAGATTTTGGACCATGAACCTGGAAAGAAAGAAATTAATGCGTTTTTGCAAAGCAATAAAAAATTATTAATGGTTTCCGGGTGGGAGCCGGGATGGTCCACCGATTACGATGCGGTCCAGTGCGCGATCTTGTTTGGCCAAGACCAAGTGATCGTCGCCGGGGACGCGCCCTATGTTTGCGACAAGGATCCGCGCAAGTTTCCCGATGCCAAGCCGATAATGGACCTTAACTGGAACGAATACCAGAAACTGATCCCGACCAAATGGGTCCCCGGGCTTTCGACGCCAGTGGATCCGGCCGCGGCCAAAGTTGCCAAAAAACATGGCTTGACCGCCAAGCTGGTGGACGGCCGGAATATCGAAAATTTCCGCAAAGTCATCGACGGCGAGCCGTTCGATGGCAGTACGATCCACGAATGACCATGAATCTCAATCACGCGGCCGCGAAGGCCGCGTTACCGTTTCTTGTAGCTACATATCCCGCGTCGTTCCTTGTCCGGAGCCGGCGGGATATTTAAATCCATGGCCGATAACGACCTTCCCGAAGAATATAAAACTGGATACGTCATGTTCGCCGGATGCCGGATAGAATTGTCCAAAAAAGTATTGATCCCGCGCCCGGAAACCGAATTCTGGACGCGGGCCGCGATCATCGACTTGGTCCGGGCCGGCAGCCGGCCGGCGGTTCTAGATATCTTTTCCGGGTCTGGCTGCATTGGTATCGCTGTGGCAAAATCCGTATCGGGTGCGCGCGTTGACTTTGGTGATATCGATGAGAACGCGCTGGCGCAGATCCGGATTAATCTGAATATCAACGCCATCGAGGCTGATCGCGTCCGCGTTTACTCGTCGGATATTTTTAATGGCATCCCAAATGAAAACGCCTATGATGCGATTTTGGCCAATCCGCCCTATGTTGACCCCGGGCGGATTAACCAAGTGCAGGGGTCGGTGCTTGATCACGAGCCGCATCGGGCCCTGTTTTCCGGCAACCGCGGCCTTGACGCTATCGAATCATTTTTAAGAACTGCCCGCGCGCACCTTAACGATAAAGGGTTGATTTATTTGGAATTTGACCCTGCCCAGCGGCAGGATATAATAAAAATGTGCGCGCGCTTCGGCTATTCGAAAACATTGGCTTCTAAGGATCAATACGGCCGGTGGCGCTTTGCCCGCATCTGTAAATAACTTCCGGCGGGTGATCCGGCGCAAACCAAAAGATCATGAAAAAGATCATCCTTGTTGAAAGCGAACCGACCCAAATCGAAATCTACCGCCGGATATTTGAAAAAAGCGATATTGATGTTGAATTGGCGTCGAGTGTCAATGAAATGCTCGAGGAATTGCGCGAAATCCGCAACGGCGATTCGGAAAAGCCCGATTTGGTGGTTCTGGATTTTATGCTGGCCGACGGACACGGCATGGAAGTTTTAAAGGCGATCAAAAAGAATTTTTTGACCCGGGATATTCCAGTTTTTGCGGTTACCAATTACGAAAACCCGCATATGAACCATACGATCCGCCAATTGGGGATCGCTCCGGAAAAATACCTCATTAAAGCGCATCATACTCCCGGCGAGATCCTGGGGATGGTTAACGATTATTTATACGGGGATCCTATCCGGCCGCAGGTAAATCTTTCATGATTGAATTTTGAATTTTCTATTCTTTTATTTTTAAACCGCGCTGTGACGCGGTTTTTTGTTTTGGCAGGCAGTGGAAAAGCCCATGTTTTTAGCTTTATTTTGTCATATTTGACAATGGAATTTTATGGGTTTAAAGTAGATGTAGGTGGGACATTGTGGTAGTAAGTGGGGGAATGTGGTAGACTAATTGATAATCCCATGTTCATCGGTGAATACACATATTCAATAGACGACAAGAAGCGTTTGGCCGTACCGCCAAAATTCCGCCAGCAATTAAAAAAAGGGGGAGTGATTACTCGCGGCTTGGATAACTGCCTTTTCTTTTATTCTTTTGAAGAATGGGAGAGGTTGGCTGAAAAGTTGAGCCAGATGCCGCTGTCGCGGGCCGATGCGCGAGGTTTTTCCCGGATCATGCTGTCGGGAGCCATGGAAGTGGAATTCGACAATATGGGCCGGATATTATTGCCCGATTATTTAAGGGATTATGCCAAGCTGAAAAAAAAGACTGTTGTCGCGGGCGTTTATAACCGTATTGAAATCTGGGACGAGGATATCTGGAACTCTTATAAGGAAGCCACCGAAAAGGAAGCCGGGAACATCGCCGAAAGACTGAACGAGCTTGGAGTTTAAAAAAAGAAATCGACTATTGAATATTAACCAGTATGCATATTCCGGTATTACTGAACGAAACGATCGAATTGCTTGCGCCAAAACCCAACGAGAATTTTATTGATTGCACCTTTGGTTTTGGCGGGCACAGTTTGGCGATTTTGGAAAAAAATCTGCCTTGCGGCCGAGTGCTGGGAATCGAATGGGATCGCCAAAGCTATGAAGTGTTGCCTGTCAGTATATTTAAAAATGATCGGCTGGTCGTAGTGAACGGATCATATGCGGATGTTGGCTCGATCGCCCGGGAAAATGGATTTACTTCGGTGGACGGCATGTTGTTTGACCTGGGTATCTCATCTTGGCATATCGATAAAAGCAAAAAGGGGTTTAGCTTTTCCAAAGACGAGGAGCTAGATATGAGGTTTGACCACGTCAATCCGCTGACCGCCGCGCAGATCATAAACGATTGGCCGCCTGCGGATCTGGAAAAAATATTTGCGGATTATGGGCAGGAAAGAGCGGCAAAAAAAATTGCCATGGCCGTTTCCCGCGCCCGGAGCCAGCGCCCGATCTTGACTACCGGCCATCTGGCGGCAATCGTCGAAAAAAATTCCGGACCGGGGCCGGCGGCGCCATCGACCGCAAGAATTTTTCAGGCATTACGCATTGCGGTGAACCATGAATTCGAAAACATCGGGCAGGGGATTGATAGGGGGTTCGCGATCTTAAAAGAAGGGGGAAGAATGGCGGTGATCACGTTCCATTCCCTGGAAGACCGGATTGTAAAAAATAAGTTCCGCGGATTGGTTGCCGCTAGTACCGCCGAACTTGTGAATAAAAAGCCGATCGTCCCTGGCGTGCGGGAGGTCCAAGAAAACCCTCGGTCGCGCTCCGCAAAACTGCGGGTAATTAAAAAAATAAATAGACCTGCTGATTAAATATTTATGTAGCGAAATTTTCAAATTTTGGGCGAGAAAAATGAGGATGAAGGAGGCATACTTGACCTAAAGTCTGCCGACGACTAACGAATTTTTCGCAGTCAAAATATGGAAATTGCAGTAATAAATATTGAATTAGCAGGTCTAATAACTAAAAAAAATGAGCCGGCAATCAAGGTCAAAGAACAAAAAGCAATTGCGATCCTTTTGGACCGCCGCCTCCCTGGCAGTGTTTGTTTTCTTGGGTGCCGCGGTTTGGCAGCTGAACGCGTTTATCCATCAGAACACATTACTTAAGGATTGCCAGAAGCAAATTACCGCGCTGTCATCGGAAAACGACGTGTTGGCCGCCCGGCTTACCCAATCGAACTCCTTAGATAATTTTAACCAGTATGCGATTGCCCAGGAAGGGAATTACGAAAAAGTTGATGTTGCCAGTGTTCGCTATATCCATGCTTCCGGCGCCCAGCTGGCAAAAAAATAGTTTTTCCGCCGCTGGCCGCATGGAGGCTTTCATAGATAATATTTAGATATCACCTGCAGGTTTATTTTCATATTTCAGATTTTCGAACGAGGAAATTTGAAATATGGGACAAAGGTGCGGGCATAGCATGAGCATTATTTATGAAAACTTACATAGTGCCGAGCATTTTCAAATAGCTAGGTCTACCTCGCAACCGCCGCGAGGCTTTTAATAAGCCGCAATGAACGCAAAAAAAGCAAAATCCAACGATTGCTCTGCCCGGGCGAATTTTGCCTTGGGATGTTTGTTGCTTTTTTGTTTGGTTGTTGCCGGCCGCATGTACTATCTGCAGATCGTTATGGGCGAGCATTACCGGGTTTTGGCGCAAGGGTTGCAGTCGTTCGCGCGCTCAAAGAGTTTGGTTGATCGCGGCGAGATTTTTTTTGCCGGCGGCGAGCCGCTGGCGATAAACCGCGATTTTTTCTACGCGTATGCCTCGCCTTTGAACATAAAAGACCCGCGCGCGGCGGCGCAAAAGGTAGCCAAAATCTTAGGCCTTGATGAAAGCGAGCTTACCGAAAAATTCGGTAAGGACTCGCTTTATTCGCTCATCAAAGAAAAACTGACCGACCAGGAAGCAGCTCTGATAAAGGAAGCTAAGGTCGAAGGCGTGTACGTGGATAAAAAGAAAATGCGCTATTATCCGCAAAAAACCGTGGCGTCCCAGCTGGCCGGATTTGTCGACGATGATGGTATTGGCCGCTATGGCTTGGAAGAATATTACGAAGAAGAGCTTTCGCGGGGGGAGAATATTGTTCTTAACATCGATTACAATATCCAATATCAGGCCCAGAATTTACTGGATGCTGCGCGCCAGAAGCTTAACGCCATCGATGGCGAAGCGATCGTCGCTGATCCCAAGACCGGGGCGATCCTGGCAATGGCAAAAACTCCGAACTTCGACCCCAACGAATACAAAGATTACGCCAAAAACGACATCAATATTTTTAAGAACAGTTCCTGCCAGGAGCTTTTTGAACCCGGCTCGGTATTTAAGGCCATTACCATGGCCTCGGCCCTCAATGAGGGCAAAGTCACGCCCGAAACCAGCTATTTCGACAACGGATCACTCACTGTTGGTCCCAATACCATATATAATTACGCGCACCGTTCTTATGGCCAGCAGACGATGACCAACGTATTGGAGCATTCCGTGAATACCGGCGCGGCATTCGCCCAAAGCCGGTTGGGGAACAAGCCGTTCGAGGAATACGTGGATAAATTCGGCGTTAACGAAGCTACTGGCATTGATCTGCCCGAAACCTATTCGAGCAATTCCGAATTTAAAAAAGGTTATGCGATCAATTACGTGACCGGATCTTACGGCCAGGGGATTTGGATGACTTCGGCCCAATTGATCCGCGCCTATTCGGCGCTGGCTAACGGCGGCTGGCTGGTACAGCCGTCGGTGGCTCGGAGCCGCTCAAAAAATATCGATAATTCCAAAAAACGGCAAGTCCTCGCCCTGGAAACGTCGAAAACTATCGACAAAATGCTGGCCAGTGTGGTAGACAACGGTTTTGGCAAATCGGCCAAGGTACAGGGCTACAGTATTTCGGGCAAAACCGGCACCGCGCAAATGTCTTGGTCTACGCTGGGAATAAAACAGCGGGGATACTCGGATAAGACTACGCAAAGCTTCATTGGTTTTTTCCCGACCAACGATCCCAAATTCTTGATCTTGACCAAGTTCAAGGCGCCCGAAGCCAATACCGCCGAATATTCGGCAATTCCAGTGTTTAATGATCTGGCCAAATATGTGATCTATACTTCGCAGCTGCCGCCCAACGAAGAGGTTAAGACCCCGGCCAAAAAAAATGTTCCCGCCCCGGCGCCTGCCGTCGCCGCGACCACGACCGTCGCCGCCATTAAAAATACTAATTGATAATATTAACCAAAAACTCTCCTCGAAAGGAGAGTTTTTTGCGGCAAGCGGTATGCCGTAGTCTTGGCGTTGGCGGCCCCAATGGGAATCGAACCCGTGTTCCCTGGCTGAGAACCAGGTGTCCTGGGCCACTAGACGATGGGGCCCTATTTCCAAAACAAATCTATATTAGCAGAAATTATATTTTTTTCCAGCTTTTACTTTTGCCGTTCGCCATCCGCCCGTACGGGCTGTTTTTAATTATATACTTTGTATATACGAAACAAATACATTCCGCACCGATAAATGATTTTTAAATTTGGTTATTTTGAGTAGAAACGATTTGGTTTTTTATGTTATTTGTAAAAAAAATAGAGAGGCAGGATTATGCTACCTACCTCCCAGCACCATCATTTTGGCAACGCCGAGCATGCCCTTCAAAGCGCAATTGCCCGGGATCGAATCCCAAGCAAATATCGCGATTATGAAGCAAAGGGTAGCAAGGCCAATAAAAGAGAAATAACCCTCGCAGAATAAACCGACGTGTCCCAATGCAATACCTATGAACACCGCCCAAGCAGTGATCCTTTTTTTACCGTTTATACTTATCATACAAATCACCGTTACGATAACACTCTGTTGATTATTGTCAATTTTTTCCGCCTTCGTAAATTAACCGTTTGTGGCAATATTAATTATCATTATTGAACAAATCTTAATACCCCGCGCGTAAGCGGGGGATGAAGATTTTCCCAGTTCGTGAGAACTGGGACGCCCAAAGCGAAGCGAAGGGCGGTTCAACGAAGATACCCCGTGGCGTAAGCCCGGGGAGATTCATTTTATTAACATGAAGCTCGTGTCCGCGGGATTTTGCGTTAATGAGTGATAGCCGATTGTAAAGGGAGGGGAGCGGCTGGTGCTGGCCGAAAACTGTATTAAGATATAATCATCATTTCAGCCTGGTCTATGCGATTGAAAATATTCAAATTAATTATATTAGCGGGCCTAGTTTGCTATTTTGGTATCGGCGCCGCGTTGGCTATCTTCCAAAAAGAATTCACTTATTTTCCCGACAAGCAAGATTTTAACGATTGTCCGGATTTTGCCGTCAGTCGAAAGCTCGATCTTAACGGTACGCGCGCTTATTATCAATATAATTCGCCGGTGCTGGTTGTTTTTTATCATGGCAACGCCGGTTCGGCTTGCGGCCGGGCGGCCATTAAAGATGAAATCGAAAAAAACGGCGCGTCGTATCTTTTTGTGGAATACGCCGGTTATGCCAACGGCAAAGACCGCTTTTCCAAGGATGCGATCTTGAAAAATGTTCGCGACGCCGCGAATTTTATTGCCGCTAAAAATTTTCAAAAGGTGGTTGTGATCGGGGAGAGCCTGGGGACTGCGCCCGCGGTTTATCATTCAACCTTGGCAAAAGTCGACCGGCTGGTGCTGGTTTCGCCGTTTTGTAAAATGGCCGAGGTGGCGCAGTCTAAATACCCGGCCTATCCGGTTTCCTGTTTTTTATCGGAGGATTATGACAATTGCGGCCTGATCAACCAAAGCCGGGCCGAGGAATTTTTGGTCGTACACGGGAAGCGCGATGCGGTTATTCCTTTCGAGCAGGCCGAAAAGCTTTTTCGTCAAATCAGTTCGGCAGAAAAAAATTTTGTCGTAATCGACGTTGCCGGCCACAACGATATTTACGGTTACGAAAATGCGCGCCAAGCAATTTTTGGTCTCGGCCGCTAGCTGTCATTGCGGTTTTGCGGATAATTTGAGATAATCTAACTAATTTCGGTTACTCTAAAAATTATGGAATTTACTCTAAAAATTTTTTTAATAATGGCCGCCGCGATTATTTTTACATCGGCAGCTTTAGCAGTGCACGCGGCTGAGACCTTTAATACCGGCGGTGCCTCGGGCCAACAATATTGGGATACGCATTTTGGCGACCCGGGCGGGGCATCATTTGGCGGTTCCACTTCACCTTCTTCGGGCGGTAGTCAGGGGTTCACCCGGGAAGACGCGCTGGCGATCATCGAGGCTATAAAAAACAATGAATTTAAAACCCCGGCCTTCCGCAAGGCGTTGTTTAACTATATCATGAGTAATCCCGACGCCGCGGCCAGCGCGATGACCACCGATCCGCAGGTGCCCGCGCTTACCAAATTATATGATTACGCAAAAACAAAATATCCTGATGTCGCCGGCTCGTCCCAGCAGGAAAAAGCGATTCTTGCTGCCGCACAATCGGTGGATGCGCAGAATAAATATGCCGAATCCTATAACCAGGTGGTTGCCAGCGCTAAAACAAGCCCGAAATCGCCGCAAAACAGCGTTCCAGTGCCGGTATCTCCGGTGAAAGTTGTTAACGGGGTGGCGGTTATTGGCGACGCCAAGCCCGAACCCGCGGCCGTGGGTGATCGAACCAAAAAAACCGCGGTTATCGGCCAGGTTGCTAATACCCAAAAAACCGAATCGAAAAATGTCTTGCAACAAGCGTTCGATTACATTGGCTCGGCGGCTAACCGCATAGCGAGCGCTACCGGATTAAATGCCCTGGGAACCGCGATCAATGGTGCGGTCAATACGATCGGTTCAAAAATATCATCACTTGTCAGTCCCGGTTCCAAAACCGCCCAAACTACTAGTCAAACAAGCAATGTCAAAGTTTTAAGTGGTGCCAAGCCGGCCACGGTTCAGATCGGCGGTTCTGGTTCTCAACCTACGCAGGTTCCCAGTACCGAACATAATCCTACATATGTTCCCAATACCGAACATAAAGCTATTTATACTCCCGATACTACTAAAGCTACTCATAGCCCCAGTACTAATTACGAGGCGAACCAATACACAAAATACGATAATGGCGTGGCGGTAATTGGAGGCACTGAACACGAAGCGACAATAAAACCCAATACTGAAACAAAACCTACTCAGGTTTTGAATACTGAGGCCAAGCCCACTTATTATCCTGCCGGCTATAACGAAGAAACCGGCGTCGCGGCTTTAGGCGGTACTGACTACAATCCCACGCAAATTCAAACCCCTAGTGCTAAACCGACGCGAGATTTAAGCACTGAGACAAAACCCACCCAATATCCTACCGGCTATAACGAAGAAACCGGCGTTGCGGCTTTAGGCGGCGACCAAACTCCAACCTATACGCCGGCAAAAACCGGAAGCTTTAGTGCCGGGTTCGATAATTCCCAAACCGCCGCAAAAAAAGATGGATCATGGGATCTGGTCGGCTCGTTTACCGGTGCTTATCAAACGGTAGCTAACTGGGTCCAGCGATTTTTCGCTTTTTAGTGTGATTTCTTCGCGGGTGTGCGCTTAATTGGTAATTAATATATAACCTGCCAAAATTTGGATCATAAATAACAAAAAGATATGTTCACAGATAAACAACAAGAATTCGATAAATGCAAAATTTGCAAAATGCCCTTGGAAAACGAGCAAGACGCCTGTCCTTGCGATCCGGCGCTTTGCTATCATTGCTGCAAGTGCCCGGCGGATTGTGTTTGCGGCTGCAAGAGCCGCGTTCGCAAGAGCGAAGAAAACGCCGAATATTGATATTAACAGGATTTTAATTTTATCTGTGCTATCAAATAATTAACAAAGAGCGTGGGAGAGCCTTTTGCCGGTTATGAGACGGTAAGCGCTGCGCTTCTTTTCAATCAAAAAGCTGCCCGATGGGGCGGCTTTTTGGTAGGCGCGGTTGTCAGGCTGAATGTCCGGTATTTCCGAATTAATTTTTGATTTCGGATTGTAATACTATAATCGACGATAACGTTAAATTAAAACAAATGAACCAATCAATAATTTTTATCGCTTTAACTTTAGTCAGCCTTATTTTTTTTGGCCAAGCCGCGGCCCAGGATTGCCCCAAAGGCCTGGTCAATGACCCTTATCCGGGCAGTTGCGGCCGCTATGTGGATACCAATGGTGACGGCTATTGCGACCATAGCCAGGATATGGTCGCGTTGGAAGCGGCCAATGAAAATCGAGATGATAAGATAACCGGTAGCAACTTCCAAGGCCAATCTGGCGAAGCTCTGTTAGTCGGGCAAAATACGTCCGCGGTAAACAATGGGTCGAAATCAGTTGCCGCTGGACAAGGCGCCGGCGCTGGTAATTCTTCGGTTAAAATTGCGCCGCAATATTATATGCTGCCGATTTTTTTGGTATTATTGACTACCTATTTGCTTTCGGCGTGGGCGGCCAAAACCAAGAAAATTTCCGTTTTGGCGCAAAGGCGGGCTTGGAACTTGATTCTGCTAATTTTATTCGCGTTCACGGCGCTAACATCAGTCATTTTGCTCTTAAGGATTGATTGTCGCATCGGCAGCCCTTGGCCGGTCGACATCGCTTATTGGCATATTGAATTCGGATGGGCGATGATTGTGGTATCTTTTTTGCACATCCTATGGCGCGCGGCTTATTTTAAGGGTTATTTTAAAAAAACTTCTTAAAAAGCAAAGCGATCATGTGACTTGAATAATTTTGATCGATATTAAGCCGGCGGTCCGGCTGGGTTATTTTTAAAAACATTGGTATTATAAATAATAAACTGCCAATTATTTAAATATCATTGACCATGGAATCGCAAAAAAAGGAAATTGATTTTGCTAATGCTTCACTGTCGGAAATTTTCAAATTTTTAAAAACTAAGCCTGAGGGGTTAAGCGCCCCCGAAGCCGCCGCGCGGTTGCTGCGAAATGGTAAGAATGAGATTGCTTCCGGAGGCGAAGCGCATATTCTGCTGCAAATATTCTCGTATTTCAAAAACCCGTTGATCGTTATTTTGCTGGTTGCCGCCGCGGTCTCGGGCTTCATGGGAGATGGGGCCAGCGCCGTAATTATTGTATTGATGGCGCTATTTTCCGTAACACTTGATTTTTTTGAAGAATACAGCGCCGGCCGGGCCGCGAAAAAACTTAAGGAAACTGTCAAAACCACGGCCTGCGTTATCCGCGGCGGCCAAAAAAAGGAGATCAATACTTCCCAGATCGTCGTTGGCGACGTAGTTTTTCTGAATGCTGGAGATCTGGTTCCCGCCGATGCGCGCATTATCGAAGCCAAGGACCTTTATGTGGACCAGTCCGCGCTTACCGGTGAATCTTTCCCGTGCGACAAGGACGAGGCTGGCGACGGCAATGATGGCCGGCATATGCTTTTTCTGGGAACTAGTGTTATTAGCGGCACTGCTACCGCGGTTGTGGTCCGCACCGGGAGTGAGACCGAATTCGGCAAAGTAGCCGCCAGTTTGGCTAAACCCGAAGCCAAAAGCGATTTTGAGATCGGCACGGCTAAATTTGGAATTTTTATCGCCCGGATCGTTTTGTACCTGGTATTATTTATTTTCCTATTTAATGTTTTGCGCAGCTTGGGCGAAGGCGCCGAGTTCCAGTATAAAATAATCCAGTCATTCTTGTTCGCGGTAGCGATCGCAGTGGGGGTGACGCCCGAACTATTGCCCATGATCGTTTCAGTGACCATGGCGCGCGGGTCGATCCGGATGTCAAAAAAAGGCGTTATTATTAAAAAGCTCAGTGCCATTCCAAGTTTCGGCAGCATGGATATTCTTTGTACCGACAAAACCGGTACGCTTACCGAAAATAAGATCGCGCTTGTCGGATATGTCGATATCGACGGTAAAGTTTCCGAAGATGTTCTTCATGCTGCGTATCTGAACAGTTATTACGAAAGCGGCATTGAAAATCCTCTCGACGAAGCTTTGCTGGCATTTAAGAAGATTTCCGTCCAAGACACAAAAAAGATCGATGAGCTACCGTTTGATTTCGAACGCCGGATATTGAGCGTGATCATTCGCGAAGGCAAGGAGCGCGCTTCGAAATCGCGCGCGGCGGACCCGTTGAGGGGCGGAAATTATTTAATGATCTCGAAAGGTAGTCCCGAATCAGTGTTTTCCCGGTGTGTTTCGTGCCACCGCGGCGGGCAGCGCGTAAAATTTAGCGCGCCAGCGCGCCAAGCGGCGCTTGGGCAATATCATAAATTAAGCGCCAGCGGCAACCGGGTTCTGGCAGTGGCTGTAAAGAAGATACGGGTCGCAAAAAAAGAATATTCCAAAGATGATGAAACCGGCCTTGAGCTTTTAGGATTCGTCTCGTTCCTCGATCCGGCCAAATCTGGTGTTAAGGAGGTGCTTAACGGATTGGGCAAGATCGGTATTGAGGTAAAGATCATTACCGGAGATAACGAATTGGTAACGCAAAAAATTTGCCATGACGTTAGCCTGGCAGTTAAAGGAACGCTCGTCGGCGGCCAGATCGACCGCATGAGCGACCAGGCGTTGCGCGTTAAAGCACTGGGTACCACCATTTTTGCCCGCTGCTCGCCGATACAGAAAAATCGCGTTATTGCCGCGCTGCGCGCCAACGGCAAAGTGGTCAGTTATTTGGGCGACGGTATAAACGACGCCCCTTCGCTTAAAGCCGCCGATGTGGGGATTTCGGTGAACAACGCGGTTGATGTGGCTAAAGAAGCCGCCGATATTGTTCTCACCCAAAAAGATCTGGGCGCGCTCCGGGAAGGGGTTATCGAGGGACGCCGGGTGTTTGGTAACACCATGAAGTATATTATGATGGGGTTGAGTTCCAACTTCGGTAACATGTTTTCCGCGGCTGGTGCGGTCGTGATCCTGTCCTTTTTACCAATGTTGCCGATACAGATATTATTGAACAATTTCCTATACGACCTGTCTCAAATTACCATCCCGGCCGACAATGTTGACTCCGACTGGTTGCGCAAGCCGCACCGGTGGAACTTGGATTTTATCAAAAAATTCATGTATTTTTTTGGGCCTATTAGCTCGTTGTTCGATTTTTTGACGTTTTTTATCTTATATAAAATATTTTCTTTGCCCGAACCTTTGTTCCAGACCGGGTGGTTTATTGAGTCGCTGGCTACCCAGGTTTTGGTGATCCACGTCATCCGCACCCGCAAGTTGCCTTTTATCGAAAGCCGTCCCAGCAAATATCTTTTGGTCAGTACTCTTGCGTGCGTGGCAACGGGGTGGCTCATTCCCTACACTCCAATTGGGGGTTATTTCGGGTTTCAGCCCTTACCGGTGCCGCTTTTGGGGGCGATTGCCTTGATCGTGTTCGGGTATTTAGTGTTGGTAGAGGCTGTTAAAAAAATATTTTACCGGCGCTACTTTAAAATATTATGAAATATTGTAATATATTTAAACTAGAATTGTAATATAATAAATGAATAATAATAAAAAAATATGAGCATGAAATGCCCAATTTGCAATGTTGATTTAACAATGGCCGAAAGGCAGGGGGTGGAAATCGATTACTGCCCCCAATGCCGTGGCGTGTGGCTTGACCGTGGAGAGCTCGACAAGATCATCGAGCGTTCCGTTCCGGCCGCACCCCAAACCACGCCGGCGGCGCAACCGATGCCGGCCCAACCCGTCCAAACTTCGCCGGCTTATCCGCCTCAATATCCGCAGCCGGGATACCGTGACGATTATTACTATGACAAACATGGCTATAAAAAGCACAAAAAAGGCTTGCTGGGGGAAATATTTGATTTTTAGCATGGTAATTGCCCAAATTCCGGCAAAATATCTGAACCGTCCGTCCGTCGGGCGGTTTTTCCTTGACGCGCGCCATTTATTGGGCGAAAATAAGATAGGCAAACAAAACCTCATATGATCATAGAAACCATATTTTATTTTTTAGGATCGCTATTTTTCTTGCTATGGATTGGTATATTAGTGGTGATATTGATATTTACCGTCAAAATATTGCGTAAAGCGTTATCGATCGAAGTTGAGATCCGCGATACGATCTCCGAGGCGAAAAATACCGTAGTCGAAGTTAAGAATAAAGTATCGGCATTTTCGGTCGGAATTGCGGGAATTGTTGCATTATTGGAAAAATTGATCGATCTTAAAAACCGCGCGCGGGGAAAGAATGATGCAGGCGGGGAAGATAAGCCTTCCAAAAAGGAAAAAAAGCAAAAAAAATTTGCCGACGATATTTAATTTCAACACCATATTGGCCGCCCCGTTATTGCGGGGCTTTTTAAATCTGTGATTATGGGTAAAGACAAACGCAAAGATCTCAAGATTTTCTCATTGGCATCATTTTTAAACGATTTTGGCTCGGATGTGATCTCGCCGATATGGCCGCTGTTTGTAACTTCATTTACGGGCGCGAATATGCAAGTTTTGGGATTGATCGACGGATTAGGGGAGGCGATCGTCGCGGTTTCCCAGGCGGTTTCCGGATTTTGGTCCGATAAGATCGGCAAGCGCAAGCCTTTTGTGTGGGTGGGGTATATGTTTGCCGGCTTGGCGCGCGCGGGTTATGCGTTTTCGTCGGCCTGGTGCTGGTTGGTGCCTTTCCGGGTTATTGACCGCGCCGGAAAGATGCGTGGCGCGCCCCGTGATGCGATGATTGCCGATGCGGCTTCCGAGGGCGAGCGGGGGAAGAGCTTCGGCTTTTTGCGCACTTTCGATAATCTTGGCGCAGTTTGCGGCATAACGGTGTCGATTTTGTTGGTAAATATTATTGGTTACCAAAAAATGTTTTTACTCGCTGCGGTACCTTCGCTGGTCGGGGCCGCGATCATTTTTCTCACAATAAAAGAAAAACGTGCCGGCTCCCGGATATACAAAGGCTTGCGCGCGAAGGATATTGACGCCAATTTCGCGCTTTATTTGGCATTATCGGCGGTATTTTCCTTGGGCGCGTTCTCTTACTCTTTTTTGCTTATTTTCGCGGTGCGGTCCGGTTTTGCGGCTTACCAAGTGCCGGTATTTTATTTGCTTTTTACCCTGGTTGCGTCGATGTTCTCATTAGAGTTCGGCCGGCTTTCCGACAAGCTTAAAAGCCGTAAATCGGTTTTAATGGCGGCATATCTTCTATGGCTGGCGGTTTGCTTGGTTTTTCCGGTTTCAGCCGGACCGGCGATGTTTGCCACAGTATTTATTATTTACGGCCTTTACCGTGCCGCGATCGATACGATCCAATCGGCTTTTGTCTCGGAGTTGGCGCCGGCCAAATTCCGCGCCAGTGGCCTAGGTTTGTTCCAAATGGTCACGGGGATTTGTGCCTTGCCCGCTTCGCTGGGTGCCGGTTTTATCTGGGACCATTGGGGCGCGTCGGCGCCGTTTCATGTTTCGGCAGCGCTGACGATGGTCGCGGCGATCATGCTATCGTTCGTGAAAGAAAAAAAACCTCAGCCGATCGCAATGCAAAGCTTGGAATCGCAAAGGCAATAAAACCAAAAATTTTAATCAAAAAAAACCGCCCTTAAATTTTCGGGGCAGTTTTTTGATAATTTTTTAAATGTTTTCTGCGCATTCTTTCGCCGGAGTGGTCTTGTTGCCCGAAAATTTGGCGATCAGATGCGCTTGGTATACTCGCCAGTTTCGGTATTGATTTCCAAAATATCTCCTTGCTCGACAAAAAGTGGCGCCTGGATCGTCGCGCCGGTTTCCAGTACGACCGCTTTTGTCCCTGACTGCGCGCGGTTTCCTTTCAGGCCGGGGGCCGCTTCTTTAACTTTTAATTGCACCTTTATCGGCAAGGTGACGCTAATGACTTCGTCTTCGTAGACGACTCCGTCCAGAATGGTATTGGGCGCCAAAAATTTTGCTCCCGTGCCGATCTTTTCTTCGGTCAATTCGAATCTTTTCGAAGGGTTGTTGGTCCAGCAAAAAATATATTTGCCGCGGCTGGCATAAATGAATTTAACCTGGGCTTTTTCGCTTTCGGTCTCTTCAAATGAATCGCCCTTATGGAAAGTCCGGTCTACTATTTTGCCGGTGATCAAATTCTTGACCTTGGTCCGGATCACGGTGGCGTCTTGCGCCTTGATGATCTGCTGGAACTCAAGCACCTCGTGCGGCTGGCCGTCCAATATGAATTGCACGCCTTTGCGCAAATCGAAATAATTCAACATGTTATTTTTTAAACCTTGGATCCCAAATCTCAAATCCAAATGTTAAATCTAAAATATAATATTACGATTGTATTTCAGATTTCACATTTGGGCTGCGTTTTTGACATCTCGAATCCCAGATTTCGATTAAAACCACGATATATTTTTAACAGATTTTTTGCTATCGGTCAACGATGCGCCATTCGATTTTTTCTTCCTTGTCGGCGTATTCCAGCCATTCGCCGGCGGCAGTGATAACAAACCATTTCTTGCGGTTTTCCGACCAAACCATCGGATCGTCGCGATAGAACGGCTTTTTTACGATTTCTTTGGGTTTTAAACTATCCAATTCTAGCCATTTCTTGAAAACCGTTTCGATCGCATAATCCAATTTCCGGGAATTTGCCCAGTCAGCCACTTTTCTGATCGCTTTTTTGGCCGCCTCCACCGACCCGGCAAGCTCGATCAGCTGTTTTGCCGGCCGGGTGTAGCGCGAATATACTATATCGCGCTTGCGGCTATTTTTTTTAAGCTCGGCCAAGTCAACCCCCTTGGTTTCAAAAAAATAAGTTACTACCTGGCGGATCGCGGTATCTTCGTCCAATTTTTGCAGATAAGCGGATTTATGTTCCTTTAGGATTTCCTCGATTTTCGCGGCGATGCTTTTGCCGATTCCCGGAACCTTGGTAATGCCGGTGATTCCTTCTTTTTCATAGATTTCGCCGATTTGGCGTTCCATTGACTCCAAAACCGCCGCGGCTTTGCGGTAGGCGCGGATGCGGTATGGCTTTTCGCTTTTAATGTCCAGTAGGTCGCCGATACGATTTAATTGTTGCCCAATTTCCTTGTTGCCGATCATAGTTTAAGAAATTTTTTCCAAGATACCTTTATAGAAAGCGCGCGCTTTGGCGATTTCTTTTTGCCCCTTTTCGGTGATCTGGTATATCCGCCGCCGCGATTCTGTGCGGCTTATCACGAAACCATCGCTTTCGAGGCGGTAAAAAACCCGGTAAGGAGTGATTTTTCCCGGGCGGAAGCCGAATTTTTGCTCGATCAAATTCGGAATTTCCCAGCCATATAACGGCTGCTTGTCGAGAATTGCCAAAATATAGAGCCAAAGATTTTCTTTGGTGTTCGATTTTTCTAATCTTTGTGCGGGAAGCATGGTTTAAGGGGTTGACCAATTATTTTACGGTGGTAAAATAATTGCAAACCGTAAAATAATAATGTTAATAATAATATTTTAACAAATAATATGGCAGAAACAACACAAAGGAAAAAGATCCGCTTGGCGGTTGCCGGCATCGGCAATTGCTGTTCCAGTCTTGTACAGGGGATAGAATATTACAAATATATCGGCGCCGACGATGAGATCGTGCCGGGATTGATGCATAATGTGATCGGGGAGTATGCGCCGCGCGATATCCAGGTCGTGGCGGCGTTCGATGTCGATAAGCGCAAAGTGGGGCTTGATGTGGCCCAGGCCATTTTTTCCAAGCCAAATTGTACCAAAATATTTTGCAAAGATATTCCGGCGACCGGGGTTAAAGTGCAAATGGGGCCGGTTCTAGACGGCGTTGCCGACCATATGAAAGATTATCCCGAAGACCAAACGTTCGCGGTTTCCGATGAAAATCCAGTTGACGTAGCCTCGGAACTCAAAAAAGCCCAAGCCGATGTTTTGGTGAGCTATATGCCGGTTGGCTCGCAAAAAGCCGCCGAATATTACGCCCAGGCCGCCTTGGACGCGGGTTGCGGTTTTGTAAACTGCATGCCGATCTTCATTGTTTCTGATAAGGCTTGGGGTGAAAAATTCAAAGAAAAGAACATTCCTTGTATTGGTGATGACATTAAGTCCCAAATTGGCGCCACTATCGTGCACCGCACCCTGACCAAATTGTTTTCCAATCGGGGAGTGATCGTTGACCGCTCTTATCAGTTGAATTTTGGCGGCAATACCGATTTCTTGAATATGCTTAGCCGCGACCGCTTAAAGTCTAAAAAGATTTCCAAGACCGAGAGCGTGGAATCGCAATTAAACAAACGCTTGAGTTACGATAATTTGCATATCGGCCCGTCTGACTGGGTACCATTCTTGAAAGACAACAAAATTTGCTTTATCCGCATGGAGGGCCGCAAATTCGGCGACATCCCCGTTGAGATCGAGCTTCGCTTGAGCGTCGAAGACTCTCCTAATTCCGCGGGCGTAGTCATCGACGCGATCCGCATGGTCAAACTGGCCAAGGATCGGGGAGTCGGCGGTCCGCTCACCAGCCCGTCGTCGTATTTCATGAAGCATCCGCCGGTCCAGTACACCGACAGCCAGGCCTTTGAAATGGTGGAAGAATTCGTTGCCGGCAAGCGCGATCGCTGATATTTGGAGTTTAAAATAATAACCAAACGATATTCGGCTTTGCAGTATCGCAAAGCCGAATATCGTAAACCGGAAAAATGCTCGATCTTCATCGCAATTGGTTCAAGGGGATTGAAAACAAAACCGCGGATATCTTTGCGGTTTTACCGTTTACTCCCAACCAATACACCTCATTCTCGATTATTGTCGCGTTGGCGATGCTATGCCTGATCATTATTGGTCACTACATTGGCGCGCTAGCGTTGTTTTTGTTGTCGGCCGGCCTCGACTTCGTCGATGGGGCGGTCGCCCGCCGTAAAGGGCTTTCTACGAACAAAGGAGCCTATTGGGATACGATTGCCGACCGTTATGTTGAGGCGATTTTCCTGCTTGGCGTGATGTTTGCCGGGTTGCCGGATTTTTATATGCCAGCATGCGTTTGGATTTTTTTGGTGCTAGTAGGGTCATTGATGACCACCTACGCCAAAGCCGCGGCTAAAGAGAAAGGGCTTAGCGATATGGAGCTGAGAGGGGGGGTGATGTCGCGCGGCGAGCGGTTCATTTCTTACGGCGCGATATTGGTCTTTCTTGTTTGTGGATATAGCCAATGGGCAGCAATTATCGTTGCCGTACTGGCGCTATTGTCGAATTTGACGGCGATTCAACGGATATCAATGGCTTGGTCTAAAAAATAAAATTGCATTTTATAATGGAAAAACCGCGGTATGATCTGTACCCCAAAAAGTGGACACGAAAGTGTCCACTTTTTGTATTTCGGAAGCGGATAAGATAATATGATTAACGATCAAATATATGAGCAAAAGAACATTCACCAAAGAACAGATCAAGGAAT
>Ga0209340_1000230_pt1 | contig 72313 bp, 64 predicted proteins | sample EPASupsiteSAE323_FD_187266 | JGI IMG/M metagenome (GOLD analysis project Ga0209340, IMG submission 187266) | Bioremediated contaminated groundwater from EPA Superfund site, New Mexico - Sample SAE3-23 (SPAdes) (version 2) | ecosystem: Environmental > Aquatic > Deep subsurface > Groundwater >... | reverse complement strand
ATATATACATATCTGAATTATCTTCTCCTGTATATGCCGGATACGAATTACAGGAAGTACCCGGAGAGCATGGAAGATATGATGCCCTGGTCGCAACGGGTACAGCAAGAATGCGGTAAATAATGAATTTATCCTAACCGGATCGATTTATTATAGTCTATCCGGTTTTGTTTTTATAGGCACTCTGTTATTAAGCGCTTACTATCAATCAAACCATTTATCTTTGAAAACCCAAACAGAAAAAATTTTTTTACTTAAACATACCAATTATTCCCGCTAAGCTTAATTTATGGATTAACAGTTTTTTATTGTAAATCAAAGAACATATGATAGATTTCAATGCTACGTTTTGATTTTATTCGCTCATGCGATGTAACAAAACAATATTTGAATCCTTTAATTATGTAAGGCCTTAATTGCCCATGCATCGCTTTTTCAGTATGGGACATTAATCTTTTTTCTATATTTAAAACTATTTTATCAATTTTACCTTTTTCGATAAAACCTATCATTCCGGCATATGGCATAATATGAGAGTACTTTTCATCAATTACATATCGCGATAGACCATCATTGATATATGAATCATTTTTCGAATTATCCTTTAAACGTTTACATTCAAAAGCGTAATACCAATTTTCATCAGTCCAATTATTTGACGTAGCTAAAATGTCTACTCTTCCCTTTATATCCTCATCATCGTCGTCATAAACCCCGACTTCAGGAAAGAATTTAAAATGGTTAACAGCAAATCTTTCTTTATTTAAACGGACATGTTTTAAAATCATAGTACGATAACGACCCTCATGTAGTCCCAGAATAAACATTTTTTTATCTTTAAGATCGCTATAACACCAAATAAACAGTTCACATATTGCCACAAACTCCCTAAAAGGGATTTTATCAAAAAGTGTTGATTTAGGGGGGGCTAGTTTATGCGGTACAAGTCTTTTCATTTTCCAACCTCCCCAAAGGCTGTTTTCCGTATTGCTTCCATTACCTCGGCTAGATCAATTCTAGCTATAGCAGGATGCCAATTCTTTTTCTCGCGAGTTTTTATTATGTAGAAAGAGCTTTCATCAAACCCCTTAACATCTCTTTGAATAACCAATTCACTTGTCAACTTGGAAATTCCGAGTAGGCCAAGCTTTGAAATCATATAATCGTCCGCTTCATCTACAACATTGATTTTGGTATTTTCACAGTTTATAGTGAAATTGACCGCTGCATAGTATTTGTTAACATAAACCTGCGAATATAACCATTGGTCCTCTGCTTCTAACAATTTATTAAATACATTAAAAAAAACACAGCAGTAGTCTAATAGATCTTCTTTATTTTGAACTAGTTCTACCATAGAACCTGCTTTCCGCCATAATGGTATCGAAAACTTTGTAGCATATTCTATAAAGTCTTTTTCAGACGGATCTACAAAATATAGGCCATTTACTGTTTCATTTATCCTGTCCAAAAGCACAGAAACATCATCTGAGTAATTTTTCAAGAACATCTGTGCATTCTGCTTGGTTGCATCAGTAATTTCATCTAAGCAACGTGCTAATAAAGTTTGTTCTGATCCACCAATATCGCGCGGTAATAGTAGCTTTCGATAGTCTACTAGTTGTGCTTCACCTCTCTCAATTCCCCACTGTGGTGACAACATAAAGACAAGATAAGTTATGATATCCGAAGATAATAAGGCCCCTAACATTTTAAGTGTATCTACTTTACTCTCGGGAGCGGAGTATCCGTATACAGAATTAGTAAACGCACAATCCAAACTGGTATAGGCAACTACCGGTCTTTTATTAATACCCCGTTTGACTAATAGATGTGGAGCTTTATAAGCTTTAAATCGTCCTAAATCTTTAAACTTGTCTTCATCAGGATATACTTCTCTGAATGAACGCAATTTATCTTCTTCTATAAAGAAATCATGAAAGATGTTATTATTAACCTTTGTAGTTACTATTGGGTATTTCTCCAAATCATCTAATGGACATTCCCGATCCTTTTCACCACGAATAAATCCTGCTCCAACAAATATCTCTTCATTTTCAAGATAAGATTTTAGTGTACAATATTCGTCGGTTAAAAGGCGTTTCATAAATCCGAAATCATACATTGAGCCATGAAGCAGCACTTTCCAAGCCCAATCGTACTCAATAAATAATCTCTGAGGCACAAATTTAATATCATTCTTTTCAAAGGCTAAAATTGCGAAGTATTCAAGAAACATATTGTGGCGCAAAACTAAGTGTTGTAGATAATTGGTACGTATACTATCCTCTGAGCCTTTACGATAAAAAATTACACTCCCTGCCCCAAGCGCATTCTTGAAAACTCCTGTATTAGCAGATATAGACAGATCAAGATACCCTTCTATAAGAAAATGTCCTAAGAATAGCTGTCTAAATGACTTTGCGGATGTGTTATATATTATCTTGCTCGTAACTACCTGAGCTATTTCAGTATCATAGTTCGCAAAGTCCCCACAACGGTACAAGAATACTTGAGCTATTTGCTTATCACGCATGTTTATTCCTTTTTGCTTGCCATAGTTCAGGAAAAGCTCTTGATCTTTAGGTGTTCCCCATGGGGGATTTCCTACTATCAAGCTAAAGTCAATTTGAGAAAGTATTTCGTTGTAATAATGCTCCAAGTCAAATGCATCGGCTTCAAAAAGAGTGCGATTCTTCATAATGGGGAAAACAAATCCATTAACTTCAATATCTCTAGGCTCAAGATAGTCAAGGGTGGCTATGTATAATGAAAGAATAGCAATATCAATTGAATTCCCATTACGATCAATTCCATAGATGTCGTTTTCAAGAAGTTTGTGTAAAGTAGCCTCTCTTTCATCTCTTAAAGAAAACGGGTGTTTTTCTAACCAAGATGAATAAATTTTGCGAAACGATTCAACTAGGAATACACCAGATCCACAAGATAAATCCAGGATTTTAATCTTGTCAGTACCTTTATTAGCAAGAATATCATCTAGGGTTTGCGAGAGGATAAAATCAACAAGAAACAATGGAGTATATATAGACTTATCCTCTTTACGTTCTTTTTCCGAGAGAAATTGCTCATAAATATTACTGATAAGTTCTACAGGTATTATTGAGAAATCGTAAAGATCAAACAAGGAAATTTGCCCTGTCTTTAATTCTTCACTGGAAAATAACCTTTTTAATACATTCAAATGGTTTTCATCTACCATTTGTTTTTCTTGATTAGAAATATTAAATAGATCGCCATTAAATTTACCTTTAAGATTAGAAAATAGATTATATAGTTCGGGTTTTTGAGCCACAATATTTATAAAATCTTTCCTGCTTATGGTAGTCAAAGCTTGTCTATCTACTAAGTACTGAATAAACAAACATCTTCCTAGTAAGTTATTTGCTATACCCTTATCGAGTCCATATTCTAATAACATTTCTTTTGCGGTCACGAGGTTTAGCAACAATTGTTGATCAACCCTCTTTGATTTAGAGAACATTTTACCTAATTTATTCTCTTTGGAAAAAATATTTCCAGTAATTACTTCCCATTTATTTAATACGTTAAGCAATTCATCTTCTAAAGACACAATCTTATCCTTTATAAGACCACCTTTATGCTTATCAAAGAGATAACCGTTATATATTTGAATTTCACCTGGAAGAACTAAGAACACAAGAGGAGTTTCATTGAAGTTCCATATTTGTTTCATAAATGCTTGTATTTCATCATCTTTATTACTATCAATAGTTTTAAAAATGATTATCGGTTTGTTATTGAAATCATAAAAATAATTAGGTTTTATATGATTAATGAGTATTTCAACCATTCGACGTGGATATTTCATTGAATCCAAGTCATCTAAAGTCTTAAGATTATCATCATTAAATTCTAGCCGATTTATAAGTTCATTTAGCATTGCATTCGAGTCCATAAAAACACCCTATTCCTGGTTTTTTAATTCTTTCTTTTTTCGCCCACGCCTATTTATATTTGCATAATAAATTGCATATTCATCGACTTTTTGCTTAGGAAAATTCCACTTCCCGTCCATTTTAAAAGCATTTAATATTTTAGTTTTTCTATTAGCTGTGCTAGTATCAGTTTTTAATATTTTGGCAACTTGTGAAGTATCATAAAAATCCTCGCCCGGCTCAATATTGCATAAATCAAACTGCAAAAGGAAATGCAAAATATTTTCCAGTTCCTTTTGAACCGCTCTATTTTTCAAAGCGCCAACCGTATCGTTATTATCAAGGCACACCAAAGTTTCATTTCTGTATATTTCAATTCTACTTACTATATAATTATTCATAATTTACACCTATCAATATGCAATATATATTATATTATTGCATATTGATTGCATATTGGCAATAAACCATGTTCTCTATTTATTTATTAATTTATCGAGTTATTTGGGAGATTAACTTACTAGCAATGACGCCTTACAAAGTGCTGTACTGCTCAAAAATCAATTTTTCGAAGGGATTAATAGTGCAAAGAACTCAATAGCGTCGAGCAGAGAATAACTTGCAAGTTAAACTTGCAAGAGCTTTTCTAGTGCCCAATGTTACTGCAGCCAGGGTATTACTTGAACCTTACGGTATAAATATGATTGTTAAGTCTATCTTAAAAATAAGTAACCATTAAGTTCTATACAGGGAACATAAAGCGTTTCGGTATACTAATCCGAATATTTGTTAATAATCGGTAATAAAAAGAACGGATTCTAATGATGAATAAATTACCAATCCGGACCTGTACATTTCACAATGAATCACTAACCAGCCATATTCAGAGAATTTGCCATCTTAATTGCATCAGTCCTCATACTTTTTGGCGAATTGTAACCCCTCCGGGTAAACATTATCAGCAAACCAGCATATCACATGTAATTAACATCACTCCAAATTCAATTGTTGATTTAAATCTTATTTCCCAATTAACTGGTTTAGAAATATCCGAGATAGAAAATTTAACCTTTGTACCCGCCCTTAGAAAATGGTATGGAAATGATACTTTACCTGAAGATATAACATCCCAAAAGGTCTTGATTAATATGTTAGATGCTAATACTAAGTTCTGCCCTCTATGCCTTCAAGAAGAAAACTACTATAAGCTTGTTTGGCAGGTCAAAGAAATAACACATTGTGAGGTTCACGGAATTCTTTTAAGCAAATTGTGTTATTCCTGCAACAAACCAATTCCGCATTTAGCACCGGGGAGTAATCCCGGGGTATGCCCCAACTGTGGAACGAAATTATATACGAAGAATTCAGGATTTATAGCGTCTGCATCAGGATATATCAATGAAGACTGGTATTTTCTGCTAGATCCTCTACAGAAACCATTAACACATTCATTGCTATATGATAGGAAACAATATTTGGCACTTAAACTTTTATATATTGCCAGTGAAAAAGCAGATATATTTTCCCGCGATAGAGCTCTTAAAAACATATCAAATTTCACGCTTAATACGCTTCTTCAGATTGCAAGGAGAACAGCTTGGGTAGATCATTATGTCCATCTAAAAGTCATACTTGCGTTGTTAAGAAAGCTAGGTATCACTCTTATTGAGTTTTCCGAGATGGAGGTGAATGAGGATTTCTGCAAATCGATCTTAATATACCCGAAAACGATTAAAGATCAGTACCATTGCATAGCACCTTGGTGTACTTCCTTTAATAAACCAGGAAGCTTGAAAAGAATTGCGATTCCAGACAAGCTGCAGCTAAATGATGATAATTTTTATTATTATATGTGCTGTACTAAGTGTGGAAGCCAATATGGCATTAATACTGATACACATAAATTACATGAATGTGGCTATTTAATTCTACTTGGTTGGAATAAGGTAAAGCCACTTTTAGAAAAAGGATTAAATAATCAGGAAATCTCGGCAATCTTGGGCGAGCCAGCAGAGCGGATCCTTAAATGCATCATTTTTCTCAGACCAATAATGCTATCTCAGGAGGTTAAAATAAAATATCCCAATATATAACCTTTTGAGGAATATATTGCAAATAATAAACGCATATGGCATAATAGAACATGCGTTCTGAATAATTGTATCAGATTGAGGAGATAAATAATAACAATAATACCATCATTAGGAGGAGTGCTATTCTAGTGGAGTCTTATTCTCAGACGAATATAAAGGGGGGATCATATGGATTTTCAACCGAAAAGACAAGTAGTAAAAAGGGCCAATATTAAAAGAGTAGGTTATTTCCCCAGCGTTAAAATGGGAAAAACTATAGCTTTTGAATCTCTATTGGAAGAAAAACAGATTTTTATGCTTGAGTATGATCCAACTGTAACAGCTTTTTATGAGCAACCATTGAAAATTGATTATTTTAATAATGGACGAAGGAAGTCTTATTATCCAGATTTTGCGGTTGTCTATTCTGATAAGCCAATAGAAATAATTGAGGTGAAACCAAGCAAAAAGCTTTCTGATCCCAAACTCTTATCTAAATTTGAAGCAGGCTCTTATTTTTGCCAAGCAAATGATTATCAATTCAAAATAGTTACCGAAAAAGACATTGATACTATCAAACTCAAGAATATAATGTACCTCTTTAGATATCACAAGATACCCGTCCCGCTTTCAATTTGCCGCCATATACAGGCGAATGTTAGTAATTATGAACTTACCATCGATAATTTGAGTCGTATCTTGGAAGACAGTGCCGGCGGCTATTGCAAGGCATTGGCCATGATATACAATCAAATTTTCTATCATCGTCTTGATATTGATGTTAATAAACCGATCGATGTGAATAAAACCTTGATCACCCAAGGGGTAGCCTAATGAGAAAGATATATCTCAACGCCGATGTACGCTTCCGGTATAATGAGCAAGTCTGGCGAATATTACGTGTATTCGATGACGAGGTTGAAGTGGAAAGCCAGTCCTTCCATAACACTGCAATATTTAAGAAACACCAATTAATATCTTGGCTTGATAAAGGCGATTTAGTTTTTGAGACCACTAATCAAAATCCTGAGATTGTTGATATCAAGGATGTATCAATAGAAATAGACCCTAAGTTATTAAGTATAGCGCGTTTTCGGTTGTTCGTAATTGAACCATTATTGGAACTTCAGAACCCTACTATGAAAGATGTTGAAAACCGTATTGAAGAAGTTAATAATCAAATACTTAACAATGAATTTAGTAATATCGTTCCTTTAAATAAAGTAAGTGTATCCACCGCTTATAGATGGATAAATACTTACCGTTCCCATGACCGAGATAACTTGTCGTTAATCCCCAAATACTATAATTCCGGAGGCAAAGGCAAAAGAAGGTTTGACAACGAAATAGAAGTTATTATCCAAAATTTTATAAACGATTGCTATAAAAATGGAATAACGGTGGATATTAAGGATATTCATGCATTTGTTGAGACTAAGATACAAGAAAAACGAACTATAACTAATAGAGACATAAAAACTCCCTCCTACCCCACTTTCACCAGAATCGTTAATGAAATACCAGAGGCCGAATTAGTATTAACCAGGCGTGGTAATAAAGGTGAGGCTGAGAAATTTGGTTATACTCAGCAGGGCCCCCGGCCAGAGATACCACTTGAACGAGTAGAGATCGATTCAACCCAAATTGATCTTCCTGTAATAGACGAGGTCGATTTTAAGGTAATTGGAAGACCATATTTAACCTGTGCTACTGATAAATGTACAGGAAACTTATTGGGATTTTGTTTGGATTTTACCCCCCCTGGATGGCCAACTTTAATGGACACTCTCCGCCATTGTTTAATGGATAAAAGCTATGTAGCAGATAAATATCCGATGATAAAGAATAATTGGAACGCTTACGGTGTTCCTTCCAAGGTTGTAGTCGATAATGGTCCTGAATACCATTCTGATGCTTTTCAAGATGCTTGCTTCCAGTTAGGGTTTAGAATCCAATTGGCACCTCGCAGAACCCCAAAATGGAAGGGTTCTATTGAGCGTTTCTTAAAAACCATTAATTTTGGCGTTGCTCATAAAATCCCGGGTAGTACAGGATCAAATATTCTTCAACGAGGAGATGAGGATCCGTTTAAGGAGGCTTGTATACCTTTAAGTATTCTTATAATGCTGATACATTTGTGGGTTATAGATATCTATTCACAAGACGTAAATAGGGGAGTAGGCGGAATCCCAAGCAAGTTATGGGAACATAAGTGTAAATTGCATCCCATTCCGTGGCCAGATTCAACAAAGGAACTTCCCGTTTTATTGGGAAGAGTCGGCGAAAGACTAATCAGGGCAAAAGGAATTGAACTTAAAGGCTTATTTTACAATTCCAGGGAACTTAACAAATTGCTAAACTCATTTTCTAAAAACAACAATGGCTATAATCAAAAGTTTAAGATCAAATGGGATCCTTGGGATATATCGAACATACATGTTTGCGATCATATAAATGAGAATTGGTTAAAGGTTCCTGCAGTTGATCAAGATTATACTCATAACTTAACAGAATGGGAACACGATAGAATTAGGGAAGTTGCCAGAAAACAATTCGCGCAAGTTGATATTATAGCGCTTTCACAGGCTAAGACTTTATTCTTTAGTATAGTTGCATCGTGTTATTCTCAGTTCCATGGTGGTAAAACTGGTATTGCACATGCCCGTGGTTCTGGAACAAGAAAAGAGTTATTTGGTGATTCTATTCAACCAATCCCGATGTTGTCTACAAACAAAACGCCGAACATTGATATTACTTCTAAGTTCAATAAGAAGGTCAAGAATAAACCTATTTCCAATAAAGTAGTCGCTTTAGACAAACAATCACAATTCAATTCACCTGATGAGCAGTTCGAAATCTCATTTGATTAAGAAGGATTATATATGAGTTTTATTCCTGTAATTAAAAACGAAAATGAAAATGCGCTATCAACTCCATCATTGCGTGAACAAGTTGATTTAGTAAATATGCCTATTGAAGCCCGTTTAGATAAGCTGAGAAATATGATAGCATGGCATCCAAAGATGTTTGACATATGGAGTACAATTGAAGAATGTCATAAAAATCAAGTTTCAAGTACTGAATCAAACTGTATGTCTTTACTGGGCGAACCTAGGACAGGCAAATCGACTATTGCCGAACAATACGTTAAGAAACATCCTCGATATGATTTATCAGAACAATCAATTCAAATGTATGGTCATAACTCAAAAGTATTGGTAGACATTACAAAAGTACCTATCATCTACTCAGTTATTGACTCACCTGCTTCGGCTGGAGCCATTCTTGATGGACTGGCAAGATCTCTAGGTTTACCACCCTTTCCCCCAAAAGAAAAAAATAAGCGCAAGTCCGAAGCTCTTCAGACAATGATGGAAAGATGTGGAGTTGAATTGATCATCCTAGATGAAATTCATAATCTTCTAGATCCCAAGAGCAAGCTGCTTCTTGCGGAACCTACCGAGTTTCTTAAAACTTTTATAATTCAGATGAACCTTCCAGTATTAGTAATTGGAATTCCGGATGCAGATAAAATGTATGATAATGAACAGCTAAGTGGGCGGTTTCTATTTCGAGAAGAATTAACTCCTTTTAATTATAATGATCCAAAAGATTGTTATGACTTCCAAAAGGTTCTTGCTAAAATCGATTCTAACTTACCTCTTCGAGAAGAGTCATGTTTATCAGAAGATGGTATATGGGAAAGAATACTGCTTGCATGTAATGGTAAATTTGCTTATTGCATGTTTCTAATTAAAAAAAGTGCTCAAATTGCTTTAAAAGCCCATTCTGAAAGAATAACAATACCAACATTAGCTCAAGTTTACGATCGTCATTTAAGGGCTCTTGCCCATTGTGAAGGGAATCCTTTTGATCTGGATTTTCCATTGGACGATGCTTTGGGACGAATACCTAGTAAAGCGAATAACAGTAATTGCCAGGGGCCATCTACAAATAGACGAATGAATAGTAAGAAGAAACATTAATGATGCATTCCGAAGAATTTTGCAAGTAACACCTTATCAACACAACTTTCAAGGCTGCAAATTTCCTGTCTAAAAAAAGCATATTGATTCCCAAATCCCCTTAGATAAGATCTTGCATGATATATATTAGATGAGAGTTGCCTTTTTGGGTAAGATTCTTCATAAGCTTTAAGCAGGTTAAACACAAATTCATGGAAACTTTTTGGCCAATCCTTGAGAGTAGTTATTGTATAATTCCAAACTTCCGATAAAAACTCAATATCCCCGTTATTCTTTTTAATAATTTTGGCAGAATTGAGTTTTAAGTAAAATATTACATAACTTAATATATGGTGAACAAACTCTAAGAAAACAAGTCTAGGTAACGAAAAAACCGGATGATAATCATCAATAGGTTTTGGATTATAGCCCATCATAAATTCAACTAATTTCTGGCTAAATACTGAATCATCATTTGCTTCATGAACTTGCATCTCTGAGATATACCTGCCACAACTGCAGCGACCATTTAACAATTTTAATTGATCAAATGCAGCCTTACAAAAAGAGCATCTCTGTAATAAGAAGACACCATGTTTTAAACATACTATATTTAATTTTATCAACCATTTCATCCTATAATAGTTAGCTTCCATTAAACACAATGGGCAAAATTTTGGCGAAATGTATAATGCAAGAGGATGGAAGTGATTGTGAAAATCTATGAATTGTCTACCGCAGAGACTTAACACAGCCTCATCCTTTAATCCCAAATGAAGTTCCTTATTTAGGCACGTTGAAGCAAGTTTATCATCAAATTGATAATTTTTTGTTAACATCTTGGGGTGAATAAGAGATCTGATAGGAATGCAATTTAAATGAGATAGACGATAATAATAACTAACTAGGGTTTCATCGTCTAAGGGATAAGGCCTAATCATTAACTTCATACTCTCAATGCCACCACTCTTATCATACCGTTAATCCACTCATTATTTGATTAAATACGCCAATATTCTATTTTTACCTCTTATATAGTGGAAAAGGGTAACACTTTTTGAAACAGCTTCATTCTCAAACTTTTTGAAATCCATTCTCAAACTTTTTGAAAACCCACAATTATATTTATCCCATTGACCTTTTGCGGTCTAATATGTTATTAGTTAATATATAACACGTTAATTAATAACATGTTAAGGGGGAGTGAAAGATATTGATAGTGAAATTGACTTGCGACGGGAAAATATAGTTGCAATATAGAGTCGAATGCCAGCAATAGTTTAGAAATAAAGCATATATTAAGGAGAATGTGATGGAGCCGTTTACCAGTTTTGTATGCTTCCGATTGGGGGCGCTTACCCGTAAAATACACCGAGCCTATAATAATTTGTTTTTTAAATATGGAATAACCGTAGGACAATCTTTTGTTATATTTGATTTATTGGCCAATGAAGGCAGCAGCGTAAAGGACATTGCTACCCGGGTACAATTGGATAGCCCGGCTATTACCGGTTTTATTGACCGGTTGATAAAAGAAGGTCTGGTGGAGAGGCGGGAAGATCCTTCAGATCGGCGCAGTCTGCAGATATTTCTTACTTCCAAGGGGCTGCAACTGGCTGAGGAGATGCTGCCGGTGGCTCGTCAGTTTAATCAAGAAATTAAGGATGCAGTTGGAACCAAAGATATTGAATCCTTTGAAGGATCAATTACTCGTTTAAACCAGGTTTTTTAATAAAAGGGAGGGTAATAGCATGGAATTTGCATTAAGTAAGGAACAGGCCCTAATTCAGAAGATGGCGCGGGAATTTGCGATAAAATCCATTGAACCGGTGGCGCGTCAAATCGACGAGGAAAACAAGATACCAGCGGAAGTACTTGAGGGTTTGGGAGAACTTGAACTGATGGGGGTCCCATTTGATGAAGAATACGGAGGGGCCGGGGGCGGTTATGACGGCTATGTGCTGGCGATGGAACAGATAGCCAGGATATCCTCCGGGGTGGCTCTGACCATTTCAGCTCATACCCTGGGCCTGGGGGCCATATCACTGTTTGGGACCGAGGCACAGAAGAAAAAGTTTATGCCTCCCGGATGTAAAGGGAAAGGGATCGTTTCCTTTGCCTTTACCGAACCGGGTACAGGCTCGGATCCGAAGCAGATTGCGGCCACTGCGGCAAAAGAGGGTGACTACTATATATTAAACGGCACTAAGCGCTTTATATCCAATGCCAGTTATCCAGGGGCAATGGTAGTGTTTGCCCGCGAGAGTGAAAGTGGGGAAGTAACTGCATTTGTCGTGGAAAAGTTTACGGAAGGTTATTCGGTATCCGCGCCCTGGGAGAAAATTGGAATGCACGGCGGTTTGCTGGTGGATGCATATTGCCAGAATATGAAAGTCCCGGCTGAAAATATGCTGGGGGCTATTGGTCAGGGATATGCAATACTACAGACGGCCATTTCTTTTGGCAAGGTGGGAGTTAGTTCTACCGCTCTGGGGGGAACCTTGGCCGCATATGAAGAAGCGGTAAAATATGCCCGGGAGAAAACTTACCGGGACAGCAATATTGGCAGATTTCAGGCTATACAGCTGAGAATTGCCGACCTGGCTATGAAATATGAGGCCGCCCGCTGGATGGTTTATCGTCTGGGTTATCTGGCCAGCAACATGAAGGACATCCGCCAATTTGCGAAGGAAGCGGCCTTAACCAAGACCTTTGTGTGTGAGAATGCGGTGGATGTGGCCCGAATCGCCATGGATGTGCACGGTTCTTATGGTTTGACCAGAGATTATAAAATAGAGCGTATTTATCGGGATGTTATCATAGGTCCTCAGATTGAGGGTGTATCGGATATGCAGAAGATGATAATTGCCGGAAATGTGCTAAAAGGCTAAGGACAACCCGGTTATAGGGCTTGAAAAAGGGGTGAAGACCCAAAGATGGAAAAGTTTGATATAATCATAGTAGGAGGAGGTCTGGCCGGCCTGGCGGCCGCTTACCAACTAGCTCCGGAGGGATTGGAAGTTCTGGTGCTGGAAAAAGGAGACTATCCGGGAGCTAAAAATGTTACCGGGGGACGCCTCTACCTTAATCCGGTGCGGGATATGTTCCCCGGACTCTGGGGGAAGGCCCCTTTGGAAAGGTTTATTGCTCACGAAGAGTTGAGTCTTTTGGCCGATGAGAGAAGTATGACTCTTCGCTATGATGGAGGAGAACTTGGCAGTGAACCTTACCAGAGCTATAGTATACTGCGGGCTAAGTTCGATCGCTGGCTGGGCAAGCAGGTTGAAAAACAGGGTACTATGCTGGTCTGTAAAAGCCGGGTGGATGATCTGATTGTAGAAAACGGGCAGATAGAAGGAGTATGGGCTGGAGGGGATGAACTGCGGGCCGACGTTGTAATTGCCTGTGATGGGGCCTTATCTCTCACTGCAGAAAAGGCCGGACTGCGTCAGGCAGCAAAGCCGGAAGATTACGCGCTGGGTTTCAAGGAAGTCATAGAGGTGGATCGTAAGGTAATCGAAGACCGCTTCAACCTGGAGGGAGACGAAGGGGTAGCGCGGTTGTTTATGGGGGAAGTGACCCGAGGTAAATTCGGGGGAGGTTTCCTTTACACGAACAAGGAGAGCCTGAGTCTGGGTATAGTCGTAGGTATCAAGGATTTGACGGAGGAGGAACCGCTCATTAAGGCTCCCGATCTTCTGGATATTTTTAAACAACGCCCTGAGATCGCCCGGCTAATAAAAGGCGGGCAGACTGTGGAGTATTCGGCCCATGTCATTCCGGAGGGCGGCTACCATGGTATGGGCAAGCTCTACGGCAACGGGATTCTGGTGGCCGGAGATGCAGCCGGTTTATCTATGAATATTGGAATGACGGTAAGAGGCATGGAATATGCACTGGCATCAGGTTATTATGCCGCCCAAGCAGTGTTGCAGGCCAGGCAGGCCGGGGACTATAGTGAAAAAACCCTGGCGGTCTATGAACAGCTTTTAAATGACAGTTTTGTGATGCAGGATTTTAAAAGTTTTCAGGAGGCTCCTAAGGTATTGGAGAACCCGCGCTTTTTCAAACATTATCCTCAGCTGGCCGGGAGCATCATGCGGGATCTATACCGTATTCCGGCTGGTCCCAAGGAAAGACTGTATAAGACGGTGCGAGCCTATATGACCGTTCCTGAGATATGGGCTATGCTTAAGGATTATGGGGGGATAAGAAGGATATGAGCGAGAATATGACCTTAAAAGGCAAATTAGGACTGGATGTTTTTAAAGCCGATAAGCTCCCGCATATTCAGATTAAAACTGGGATGGAGAAGGACCCGCGTCTGAAAAAAGCAGTGCTGGCATGTCCGGCAGGATTATATGCTCAAAATGAAGAAGGCCAGATACAGCTGAGCCTCGACGGCTGCCTGGAATGTGGTTGCTGCCGCATTGCCTGCGGGCTCGAAGTCCTGGAGTGGCACTATCCCGGTGGCGGCTGCGGAGTGCAGTATCGCTTCGGTTGATAAGGAACATTAGACGCATGATGCGAAACAATAAAATTAGGGGGGACAATGGATGAATATAGTGGTAGCGATGAAGCAGGTACCCGACCTGCAGCAAGTGCGTATCAGGAACCGGCAGCCGGTATTTGAGGATGTGCCGCTGACTCTGGGGGCCATAGATAAAAACGCCCTGGAAGCAGGAGTAGCTCTTAAAGAGAGCAGCGAAGGAAAACTTATCGTGGTATCGGTGGGCGGAGAAGAATTGGAGGATACTATCAAGGAAGCTCTGGCTGCAGGGGCTGATGAAGCCGTCCTGGTACAGGATGAAAAACTTGTCGGGGCCGAGAGCTGGGTGAATGCGGCAATCCTGGCGGCTGCTATAAATAAAATAGGGGATGTGGGCATAATCCTTATGGGAGAGGGCAGTTCCGACAACTATTCGGGGCAGGTAGGCCCGCGGGTTGCGGATATTTTAGGGATACCGGGGGTAGCCTATGCCCGGCAAATCCAGCTGGATGGACAGGTGGTAAGAATCACCCGGTCATTGGAGGACTGTGAAGAGGAGTTGGAAGTCGAATTGCCGGTGTTGATTACGGTTGTAGCAGAGATAAATGAGGCTCGCATACCTTCAGTCAGCCAGATTTTGAAGGCAGGCAGAAAACCGAAGGAAGTGCTGGAACCTGCGGAGTTGGGTATAGAATTGAAAGCACAGAAAAAGGTGGTAAACCTTAGCAATCTGGCCCCGGAAACTCAGCGTAAAGGCATAGTGGTCAAATCGGTACAGGAACTGCTGCAGATTTTGGAAGCCGATGGGCTAATGGGGAGGTAGTAAAATGGCAGGAATATTAATATACAGTGACCGTATTAAATCTGCTTTGGAAATCCTGGCAGCGGCCCGGCAAATGGGAAAAGAACTGGGCCTGCCGGTAAAGGCAGTAAGTATAAACGATGATGGACAGGCAGATGCCCTGTGTCAAAACGGGGCCGAGGTCCAAAGAGTAAACAACCCCAGTATAAATCCTGCAGATGCCGCTTCGGTGGCCACGGCATTGAAACAGGCGGCCGACATATTATCTGCTTCCATAGTTTTGCTGGCTTCAAATAGAAGATCGAAGGAAGTTGCAGGACGATTGGCGCAGATGCTGAATGCCGGATGCTTGACGGATGTAAACGATTTTCAAGTGAAAAACGGCAGGATTGAGTGTGCTCGCAATGCACTAGGGGGGGCGACGGTTAGCATCCAGGTGATAGAATCGGAAAACCAGGTCATATCCCTTATACCCAAAGCCGTTCCGATTGAGGGGGAAGCAACGGGCACAGTCAACGACTTGCAGGTGGAAATACCACCTTCACGGATCAAGCTTGTGTCTACCAAAAGCAAGTCCGGCGATGCTGTAAATATTGAATCGGCCGAAGTACTGATAGCGGTAGGACAGGGTCTGGAAAGACAGGAGGATTTACGACTGGCAGAAGTGGTGGCTAGAAGTATGGGAGGCGAACTGGCCTGCTCCAAGCCGGTTGCCACAGATCGCAAATGGCTGCCGGAAGAAAGAGTGATCGGTCTGTCCGGCAAGAAATGTCAACCCCGACTGGCTATTCTGCTGGGCATTTCAGGGCAGGTTCAGTTTGTAGTAGGCATTCGTGAGGCGAAAACCATTGTGGCGGTGAATACCGATGAAAACGCGTATATAAATAAAATGGCCGACTATGTTTTAATCGCCGACCTAAAGGATGTACTGCCCGAACTTGCCCAAGCAGTGGGAGGAAAATAAGCTGTCTGAGCCAACTAAATAATGCCAGACTGCTTAAACGCGTATTTTGTAGCTATGACATAAGATATGCGTTTCAGTCTGTTAAAAAAGTTGGAAAACTGGCAGAGCGATCGATGAAAGCACCCTTCAGGCACACTGATGTTCACTTCACTCACCAATGATGAAGTGAAGATCAAGGAATGAGCAAAATCCCGCGATTGAGGCGTACACAAGGTACGTTGATTGAGCGGGTTTTGTGATATGACGCAGAGCGACGTCCATGGATGGACTAGTGCAGCGGTGCCACGGATGGCAAAGAGCTACGATTCGCTTTTATCGACGGTCTGGGCGCTTTTATAATCTTTCCTTCCTCCTCAGCATATTATATAAAGGGCCTATAAAATAACACGGACCGTCCCAGGAAAGATATGGATCGTTTAAGCCCGCAAAACCGGATATGTATGTAAATTGGAGAGAAAATGTGGAAATTTTTAAAAAAATTATACAATTAGCAAATATTATTATTCACAAAGTCATCATCTATATGTTAATATTATCCTACCGACATTTGAAATATATCTTTTCTTCATAGTACTATAAGTCCTAGTTCCCAAAAGTGCTTATTTATAGAAAGGTTTCTGCGCATTATTTATTGAGGAGCTTTATTTCAAGAGTTATAAATGATACCGGAGGGGCGGATGAGTATGAATTTTGGTAGGACACTGTTTGGTTTTAAAGCCAAGGATGTCATTAACGAGATGGAGCGTATAGATTCACAACATCAGGCCCAAGTCGAGGCTCTGAAGGCGCAAATCGCACAGGCTAAGGCAGAATTGGGAACTTCTGAAGCCAAATTGGCTGACTTACAGAGGCAAGTGGATCATCATATAAGTAATGAACGTCAGATAGCCGAAGTAATGGTAAATGCCCAGATAAATGCCGAACGCATAGAGGATCAAGCCCGGGAAAAAGCTGAAGACCTACTCCGATATGCTGAAGAAGACCTGCGCCGCAAGAGTCAGGAGTTGGAACACCTGCGTGCGAAGGTAACCAGGTTCAAAGATGACTTCAGAGAAGTTCTGGACAACTACAAGTACTCTTTAGATAATATTAAAGAACCAACCGACGACATGATTTTTGCTCCTACATTAATTACCAAAGAAAGACCATCCGGCAAGCCCAAAATACAGGATATACCTTCTTGATCTTATATTGATTGTTATATCGGGATGTGAGGATTCAGGCTTTCCTGAGCTTAGACTGAGCATCTGGTTTTATAAGGGGTAGATGGAGATTTTTAATGGGAGAGATGGCAATTCAGTAAAGACTGAATATGATTATAAAGAGTATTTGGAAAAACTTAACACCCAATTAAATGAAGTTCTTGGCAACAAAGAGTCGGTGCAGTCCAAAATTGAGATTTTGATTCAGGAGATTAAGGCCAAAGAGGCTCAACAAAAAAGCTATGAGCGTTCTATGGAGGAAAGTCTTAGGATTGCTGCAGAAACCGAAAGAATAGCTCGCATCACAGCTCAGAACATAATGGCGGATGCAGAGTCTGTAGTTGCTCCCTTGTTGGAAGAAATAGCTTTAATCGAAGCAAAGATAGTTGCTATAAATGAAGAACTGAACAGTCCGCCCATAACTGCAAATCTTGATGAGCCCGGAAAAAGTCCGGGCTATGCTGTGATAGAGGGAGCTAATCTTGAAACTCCTGACTTAAGAGATCATGTAGATACTGTAGAGTGTACAGCTATCGGAGAACCGCTTCCTGTAAATGAAGAGCCAGGTTTTCATGTTGAAAAGGTGTCTAAACGGGAAGGGCAAGACTCCTCCTACAATATGCAATTGGTTGCCTTTGTAAATGCCCGCCATTTTGTGACCTTTGGTGGGAAGGACGGCCCGATACATGCGCATTCATGGCAAGCGCAGATCGAAGTCGAGGTACCTGCCGAAAAGGGCGAGGTTATGGGTTTTGCGAAGATATCATCGGCAATAACATCTGCTTTAGCTCCCTATGAAAACACCGTCCTTAATTATGCCCATCCTTTCAACATAATTCAGCCTACAACTGAAAACATCGCCATGTACTTCTTTAACTGTTTGGAGGATGCCCTGTCGGCATTGGGTTTAAGACTCGCGATGACGACCCTCTGGGAGACCCCAACTAGAGGGATTCAGGTAACTAATCGGAATGTCACATTTGATGGTTTGATCGAGAAAGAGCATGATGCGCAGACCGCCCAGGAGATAGCGGCTATGCAGGAGAAGGCCGTAGAAGCGGATAAAGCCTTTAAAGAACGAATCAGCCGTATGTTTGAAATGGTCAAGGTCAAACGACCCTTAAAACTTTCGGCTGAATGGGCTGAGGGACCTCTCCGTCCCCCGTATTCATTTCGCAATTATTTGCTTGCGTGTATTCTCATAATTTTGGCGGCATTTCTGGTTTATCACAGCATCATTTTTCCTCCTTATGAGCAGCGCTTTCCCTGGGGCTCAGATACCTGGGGGCATCTGTTTAAGGCCGATTACCTATACCATGAGATATTAAAGGGAAATTATTATCCCCAGTTTACTGAATACTGGTACAATGGTGTTCAGCCCTTCCGTTACTGGGCGCCTTTGCCTTACTATGTGCTGGCCTTACTGGAGGCTATAACAGGGGACGTATTTACAGGTGGACATTTATATATTTTTCTTTGCGCTCTTGGGGGTGGCCTTTCCTGGCTACTAATGGCCCGTTGGATGGGACTCTGGCCTGCCGCTATGGCTGGAATGATTTGGGTACTATGGCAGGATAATGTGCGGGTATCTCTATCGGAAGGAAACATCCCCCGTATTCTTGCTACAGCCTTACTCCCACTATTATTTGTGGTGTTTATACGGACCCTGGGAAAAGAAAAATCAATTATATCCGTTATAGCTACGGTCATCTTAATTCACACCATCGTATTGAGTCATGCTATGATCGGGGCCGTATATTGCCTGTGCTTGTTCTTCTTTGCCTTTTTCCTATGGGTTTTTGGTGGTTGCCGTCTGCAGGATTCCGTCCTCAGCATTGGACTTTTACTAGTCGCCATAGCTACTACAGCTTGGTGGCTTTTACCCAGTCTGACCGGTGGGATTACCGGTTTGGACGTGGATGCTGTAAAAGAGGCCGTACAGTTTATTCCAGCCAATATGTCCTTCGACCTCTTTTTACGTTTTACCTATCCGGAGAATTTTTACTGGGGGATCAGTGTACTTTTGGCTCTGGCTGCTACTTTTGTCACCTGGAAATCCAAGCCCCCGTGGGCGAAAAGCCTGGCACTATGCGGACTTATCCTAATTATCATCACCTTCCCTATAGTAAAAGCAGTGTATATAATGATACCCCTTAGCCACCTCTTGTGGCCGCTCCGCTTTACTTCCTTTGCGATACTGGCGATCTTAGCGTCAGCTCTAACCTTCAAGACTCAAGAGTACAGGCAACCAATGCTGAAATCATCTTATGTGACTGGTATTATTTTGATCTGCCTATTTTTGGCTATGTTAGTGGATAGCTGGTTTTCGGTGCGATTGCTTGTACATACCTCTTCCAATCCATATGATGTTGTTCAAACCGCCCAGGCGTTGAAAAAGGAACCGGTCTGGCGTGTTGCCACCATTGATTTGAGCCAGATGGGGTCGGCTCCATCATATACCTTCTCCCAAGCGGCGGGTTTAGAACAGGTCTTTGGCTGGGCCTGGCAGGGGGCGGTTACCTCTCGGAATATAATGCTTCTGAATACTGGCTTGGAAATGCAGTATTACTCGTTTTTATTCCGCTCCTGCGTTGATCTGGGGGCCACCGATTTGGTGGTGAAGGATGATGTGGTGACAAAACCGGAAGCATTCTGGGAAGCTGCCAAACTGGCTGGGTACAAGTACCAGCAGACATTTAAAGGACTCAGTCTGTGGCACAGTGTAGACCAACCTTACATGGTGGTGAAAAAGCCTGAATGCCTTGTTATTGGCAGGTTCGCCGGTACTATTGCCCTGCAATTTCCGGGGGTGGAAATGGGATTTAGCAATGAAATTGACCAATATACGATTGATTATTTAAAGAATTATCCGAAGATTATTCTAAGTGGGGCTAAATGGTCATCCAAGATTAGAGCGGAAAAATTGATTGCAGATTATCTTGATTCCGGAGGCAATGTTTTTGTTGAACTATCGGGGATGCCGGAAAATGTTCTTGCTAAGCAGCCTGAATTTCTTGGGGTTTACGGTGAATCGGTTACATTGCGGGGCCAGTTTGTGATCAATAGTAAAGATAAAACCTACGAATTGGAGCCATTACCGGTTGATGTTAAGATTTGGAAGGCTTATGTACCGATGGGGCTGGATCAGGTAGACATGGAATTTGATTATTATGGCAATCCGGCGCCTGTATATGGCTATAAATTAGTTAATGGCAAAAAGGTTTGGTTTATGGGCAGTAACCTTACCTATCATGCCTTTATTACAGGAGACCCAGTGGCTTTACAAATATTAAGAGAAACCTTGGGCCTGGATACTGTTTACCATCCGCCTCAGATTATCCCTTTGCAAAACTACCATGCTTCAGAAAGCGGCTATTCAATGGCGTACCAGGCAGATCATGATATGGAAGCAATTGTGCCAGTTTCGGCCGTTGATGGGATGAAAGTGAAGGTGGATGAGGTGACCGTACCTATTTCGAAATATGAAAATCTCCTAAAGCTTGAACTGCCAGCGGGATCTCACCAGATTGAAATAAGACTGGAAAAGACGCCTGTATACCGGTGGGGTTTACTGTTATTACTGCTGTCGCTTATCGCTTTATTGGCTATCACCTTATATATGACAAAATATATGGCAAGAGGAATAGACGCTAAAGCAGAGGTTAAGGCATGAGAGGGCTGCTGACTTTATTAGGATGCGTCCTGGTGGTTACCGTTATCTGGTTTTGGCCGCCCGGCTCATGGTTTGTGCAGGACATCAAGCTGGATGGCCAGTTTGATGATTGGCGGGGGCGAGCTTACCTGACTGATGTGCAAGGGAATGCGCCAGCTGGACAGGATTTAAAAGCTATTTACTGGAATACCAATCAAAATGAGCAGCTGCTTTACTTCATGGTGGAAAGGTTTCCCGCGGGCGATGCCCGTAGCACTATGGTAGAACGATTGTATTTTGACATCAATGCCAACGGTAGTTATGACGATAAAATTGATAAATATGCCGAGATAAGCTATCAGCCCAATCGTGAACATTCAGGATATGTTAAAGTTGACCTGTTTTCCATACGCAGTGAACTTCTGGGTAATTATAGTGGAGATTGGGGTGACGGCTACCTGGATAGCGGAGGGCGCTTAGAATTTGCTCTGCCCATGAATAAATTGCAGGTATTTCCGGCCCAGGCGATAAGGTTTTACTTGACCGGTATTGGAACCAACGTAGATAGATTGCCCGATGAGGGGGATAACGAGTGGGCACCTTTCCCGGTAACGGTAAAAAGCAAATATTCGATAGTCATCGCCTGTTTAACATGGTTGGCGGTTACCCTTTTTCTATACCGTGAGCGTATCTGGGTTTTCTACTATGTGTGGGGAGCGGTGGGTTTGTGTTGCCTGCTTATCTTGCTTCTTCACGGCTCCTGGGTGGAGTATCAGTTGGAGCACCAGACCAGCATGATCCTGCATTATATATTGGACTATTTTGGTATAACAACATATGTGTTTGACAAGTCTCCAGGAACCTTGCTGGTCTTAATTAAGCTAGACAATAACTGGACGACCATAGATATTGATATTGAAAATTCGGGGTTCCTGGAAATATGCATTTTTTTCGGACTGGCCATATTCTACCCGGTTTACCAGTGGGGCAAAAGAACACTGGTTGCCTTGAGCGGTGTCATAGCCGTTTATACTATTAACATTATTCGATTGCTGGTAGTAATTATCGTCATTCATGGGTGGGGGCGTAATATGACTTTTATTGCCCATACCATCGTAGGACGATTTATATTCTTTTTATTGATTATTGCCCTTTACTGGAAGCTAATGACCAAACCAACCCTAAAAAAGATCGGGGAGTATGTAAAAGATGCTTGAGCAACTATTCGAACAAGCGGTGGGGTTTGGCCTTTTCTGGGGCATTTGGCTTTTAGTGCCTCTTATGATCGATGTCTCTACTACTCTGGTATATTTGATTACCTTCACTTTTCAAGATGACAAGCAGGAAGAAATGGTGGAGGAGTTAAACTTTTTTCCTTACGTGACTATGGTGGTACCGGTACACGATTCGGCCGAAACGTTATACAAGTGTTTACAATCACTGGCCCACCAGACTTACCCGATTGATTGCATGGAGGTGATATGCGTCAATAACGGCAGCCAGGATGATAGTTTTGATATTTTTCAGAAGTTTCATTTTGAGCACCCTGATATGCAAGTAATGTGGAGTTCTCTGGACCGGGCCGGAAAATCCATAGCCCTGAATGCCGGAATATATTCGGGCCAAGGAACTTATATGATAAACGTCGACGCTGATGTCTGGCTTGATCCTGAAGCAGTCATGAACGTGGTAAGAACCTTTGAAGCGGATATCACCCTGGTGGCAGCCACCGGAGCGGTGCGGGTGGATAAGGTTCTGGGTGAAAACTCAAGTTTTATTGATATGATTAATTACTGCGAAGTAATCGAGTACCTGGTGGCTTTTGATGTGGGGCGGCGCTACCAGAATATGAAGAACTCATTGTTCACGCTCTCGGGAGCCTTTTCTATATTTCGGCGGGATATTCTTTTGCAATCATTTTTATACCAGGAACGTACGGTCTCTGAGGATACTGATTTGACTTTCAATATTCGCAAAGCCCTAGGCAGCAGCCCGGGCCGGATTGGCTTTGTTTCCAAATCTATTGCCTATGTGGAGGCCATTGAATCATTGGGGCGTCTGTATTCGCAACGGGTACGCTGGCAGAGGGGAGAGCTTGAAGTAATGGGGGCCAATTATGAAAAAGCACCTGGAATTATAGAGGCGGTGCAAGATTTTACCGGCAGGATTCTTATATCGGATCACTCTATTGCGTTCTTGAGACTTTCCTGGACATTTTTACTGCCTTTTATGTATTTTTTGGGATATCCTCTGCCCACCATTGTAATTGCTATGTTTGGATTGTTTGTCTGCTACATGATACTGGAAATATGTGCTTTTAGTGTTGCTTACCGAAGCTCTTCCCCTGATTATCGGGAAGAACTACGGCGAATATTGTGGGTTATATTCTTTATGCCTCTGTATAGATACCTGACATACTGGTTTCGCCTGGCCGGTATCATTATGGCTCTGACAGAACCACGGAGCTGGAAGGTTAGAAATCCACTGGAGCAGGTGGTAAGCGCATTTAAGGACGAATATAATACAGCGCGGGAAAGAATTGACAAAATGCGGAGGTGATTAGTGTGAGGGCGGATTATGTGTGGTTGTTCGTATCTATATTTCTTGGGGCCTGTGGTCAGGTTATGCTGAAGTTAGGGGTGAACCAACTGGGACAGATTAATTTGAACCGGACGGAATTATTTCATACGCTTGTTAATATCTTTACTAACCTCTGGGTAGTTGGTGGGACGGTATTTTTTGTAACCAGCATGATTCTATGGCTTAAGGCCATTTCAAATATGGAATTGAGTAAGGCCTATCCCAGCGTCAGCCTGTCCTACTTGATAGTCTTTCTATTTTCGATACTCTTATTCCATGAGTCAGTCAGTTTGGATAAGGTAGTCGGAGTGGTATTAGTTACTGCTGGAGTATATTTTTTAAATATGTAACCAAGAAATAAACAGTAAAAATGAAAAATTATGGAGGCAGTTTAGTTAGCTGAAAGGGTGTGGTAATGCTTGGCCGAGTTTATAGTTTCGATCGTATTGCCTATGTATAATGAGGAACTCTCAATAGCACCTCTGCGGGAGGTCTTTGATGGGGACTTGCTGTTACCTATTGGATGCGATCATCGCATTGTGGTGGTTGATGATGGCAGCCAAGACAGCACCCTGAAACTGGTGAATCAATGGGCTCAGGAAAACAGCCGGGTCAGGATCATATCCCATACCCGCAACATGGGAGTAGGCCAAGCCATCTTAACCGGATTTGGTGAGGCCATCAGGACGAAATCCACCTGCGTAATTACTATGGATGCCGATGCTTCACATCCAGGTGATTTGATTACCCATTTGGTCAATGCAGTGCTAAACGAAGGAGCTGATATTGCTATTGCTTCCAGGTTCGCCAGAGGAGGAACCATGGTTGGGGTACCTTTCTATAGACAGATATATAGCTACGGAGCCCGTCTGGTCTTGTCCCTGATCTTCCCCCTGCAGGGGGTAAGGGATTATACGGTAGGTTATAGAGCTTATCGAACTGTTTTGTTGAGCGTAGCCCTATCCCAGGCCGGTGGATCATTTTTAAATTTCCATAGCTTTGCTACCAGTGTCGAGATATTATTGAAAACTGCTCCCCAGGCCAGCAAAATTATAGAAATACCCTTGGTTCTACGTTATGACTATAAAAAAAGCCCCAGCAAGTTAAGACTATGGTCTACGATTCGCGATTATGGGAAATTATTCTTTCTTCCCAAACAGAAAGGACCGCTGGGAAGAGGCTTGAGGATTGCAGAAGACAGCGGTATTGTGGAGAGGAAGGTAAATATATGAAAGCTATTATATTAGCAGGGGGGAGTGGAACTCGCCTCTATCCTCTTACAAAGTGCATATCAAAACAATTGATACCGATTTATAATAAGCCAATGATCTATTATCCACTTTCTGTACTTATGTTATCAGGTATTCGCGATATTTTAGTAATTTCTACAGCCGAAGATACACCCCGTTTTAAACAATTGCTAGGGGATGGACAAAATTTGGGATTATCAATATCATATGCAGTGCAACATTCACCGGATGGTTTAGCGCAAGCATTTATTATAGGTGAAGACTTTATTGGAAAAGACCGCGTAGCTATGGTTTTAGGAGATAATATTTTTTATGGTCAAGGCTTTACACCTACGCTTCAACGGGCAGTATCGCGGGTGGAAGGCGCTACAATATTTGCCTACAGGGTAAAGAATCCAGAACAATTTGGGGTTATAGAGATGGACAGTCAATTCCGAGCCCTGTCCCTTGAAGAGAAACCTCAACAACCGAAATCGGATTATGCTGTGACAGGACTATATTTTTATGATAATAAGGTTGTACAGTATGCAAAAAAACTTAAACCATCTGCCAGAGGAGAATTGGAAATAACGGATTTAAACCGTATATATCTTGAAGATCGACAACTTTATGTTGAAGTATTAGGAAGAGGATTTGCCTGGTTGGATACCGGAACATTTGATTCGTTAACGAAGGCTAGCCAATTTATTGAAACTATTGAAAATAGGCAGGGATTTAAGGTGGCCTGTATAGAGGAAATCTCATATTATATGGGCTATATTAATAACGCCCAGCTTCTGGAATTAGCTGAACCGTTAAAGAACAACGAGTACGGTCAATACTTGATTGATATCGCGCATTCCAGCAGTCCTCAACCCATACTTAAAACGAGGTAAGGTAGAGAGGCTAAAGGGGGAAGGAAATTTGGAAAATAACTTACCTAATCACAGCATCCTGGTAACCGGAGGCGCAGGATTTATAGGTTCCAACTTCATACCCTATTTTATAGAACAATACCCGAATTACAATGTGATAAATATAGATAAATTAACATATGCAGGAAATATTACCAACCTCGCCGAAGTAGAAGGGAATCCTCGTTACAATTTTATTAGAGGGGATATCTGCAACCGTGAACTGCTAGAGTATATTTTTGCATCATTCGACATTAAGGGTGTAATTCATTTTGCAGCCGAATCTCATGTTGATAATTCTATTAATGGACCGGATGTTTTCATTCATACAAATGTAGAAGGAACATTTACCGTGCTAGATGTAGCCAGAAGATTCTGGATGAAGAAGCCGCATGTGTACAGAGCCGGTTATGAAAGATGTCGCTTTCACCATATATCTACGGATGAGGTCTATGGTAGTCTGGGTGAAACTGGCAGGTTCACCGAGAGTACTGCTTATGCGCCCAACAGTCCCTATAGTGCCAGTAAGGCCAGTGCCGATATGATAGTCAGGAGCTATTTCCATACTTACGGGGTTAATGTGGTTATAACTAACTGTTCAAATAATTATGGTCCCAAACAGCATGCTGAGAAACTTATTCCTACAATTATTCGAAAGGCATTAACAGGTAAAGGGATTCCTATCTATGGTGACGGGAAAAATGTAAGAGACTGGCTGTATGTGCTAGATCATTGCAAGGGAATAGATATTGTTTATCATAACGGGCAGAACGGCGAAAGTTATAATATTGGGGGAAATAATGAACAGGAAAATATAGAATTAGCGCTGATGATTTGCGACATACTCGATATTCAGGCAGTAGATCGCAGGAATGAACTGGGATTATCCTCCTATAGGGATCTTATAACGTTTGTTAAAGATCGCCCCGGTCATGATCTACGCTATGCCATTGAAGCGAAGAAGATTGAAAGCAAGCTAGGTTTTAGAGCCAATAATGATTTTCAGTCCTGCCTTAAAAAAACGATAACATGGTTTATTGAAAGAGGCGAAGCCCGGTGAATGCAAACGACTACATAGAGATTTCAGTATTGATACCCTGTTATAACAGCGCAGAATCAGTCGATGAGCTAACTGAGCGTCTGGTTCATTCTATGGAAAGTCTTGCTATTCCATATGAAATTATATTTATTAACGATTGCTCATCCGATAACACATTGCAAAAACTATGCGAATTGGCAGAGAAGCATTCAATGGTTTCGGTAATAGACCTAATGTACAACGTAGGTCAATTTCGAGCATTGATGTGCGGCTTCGAACAGACACGCGGACAGTACGTAATCACCATGGATGATGATCTACAACACCCCCCCGAAGAAATTGAGAAATTATATACACATATCAAATCGAGAGACGATTTGGATGGGGTTATTGGTAAATATGACAGCATTAAGTATTCATTATACAGAAACTTGGGAAGAAAACTGGTTAATAAAATTGATAAATGGGTTTTTGGAAAAAGTAGTGATTTGGAGTCTACGTCATTTCGTTGCCTGAAACGCGATTTAGTAGAAGCACTTATTCAAAATCGAACGAGAGTCCCTATTCTGGGTGCATTAATCAAGAAATCATCTCACCGTCTTGAAAATATAATGGTTCACCATAATCCAAGACAGCACGGAAAATCTAATTATGGATTGAATCAATTGATACGAAATACCTATGACTATATTTTTAACTTTAGTTCCATCCCTCTTAAGTTTATTAGTATTATTGGTGGATTAATGGCCTCCATTAGCGCCATTTTAACAATATTTTATTTATTTCGTTACTTCATGGGCGGAATTGGTGTAGCCGGTTGGACTACGGTTGTGCTACTGTTAAACCTTTATTCGGGATTGTTGTTATTGTCAATTAGTATTGTTGGGGAGTATCTTATAAGAATTCTTAACGAAGTCAATCATCAACCCCGCTTTCATATAAGGAAGACTTATGGAATTGCTGCCAACGATAAGGGCAGTTTATAAATCACTAAGGAAGAAATATACATACCTATGGGTACCGATAATGCTAGAACAGGTGGATATAATATGAAAAAGTTAATGATTTTGGGAGCGGGTATTTATCAAGTACCACTAATATATACAGCTAAAGAAATGGGTATTTATACGATTGTATTAAGCTATAGGGGAAAATACCCCGGTTTTAATCTTGCTGATAAAGTATATTACATAGATACAACAGACAGCGACAAGGTGCTGAAAACAGCGCAAAATGAGAAAATTGATGGTATATGTACTGCTGGGACCGATGTAGCGATGGCATCAATCGGCAGAGTTGTTAGCACCATGCAATTGCCTGGCCCCTCTTGGGAAAGCACCCAATTAGTTACTAATAAACATAAAATGAAAAAGGCATTTCTGGAACATGGAATAAGAACTGCTGAATATAGAACCGTAACAAGCATTGAAGAGGCACGTTTAGCTTATGACTTATTAAAAGATTTTGATTCAGAGGCAAGAGTTGTATTTAAAGTGCTAGATAGTTCGGGAAGTCGTGGCATTGTTATAGTATCTGAAAACAACCAAATTGAGTCAGCCTATAGACAGGTAATGGAAATAACTAAAGAATCTTATTTTATTGTCGAGCAATTTCTCGATGGTATTGAATTCGGGGCTCAGGCATTGATACATAATAATGAGATCAAGTTTTTTATTACACATGGAGATATAGTCTATAAGTCAGACATTGCCACAGTACCTATAGGTCATTATCTTCCTTGTGGACTTAGTCATAAAATTGTTGAAGATGCCAGGGCTCAACTTAAGTATTCGATAACAGCAACCGGCATTGATAACTGTGCGGTAAATGTTGACTACATCCTATGCGATAATAATGTGTATATGCTTGAAATCGGAGCCCGAGCGGGAGCTACCTGTTTACCGGAACTCATAGACTGTTATGCAGGCATTTCTTACTATAAGGAGATCATTAAATTAGCATTGGGAATGAGTCCTCATATAGAGGAGACGACTAAGCAACCATGTGCGGCGCAATTGATTTGTTCCGACCGTACTGGGACGATTAAAAAAATTGAATTAAATGGAAAATATCAAACCGGATTAGTAGATCTTAAATTTGACGTTACAAATGGTGATTTGGTAAGAAGATTCTTAGTTGGGCCCGACAGAATAGGACATGTTGTTGTTAAAGGAAATAGCGTTGAAGAAGCTCAAATACTAATCTCTGAAACCTTAAACAATATCACAATTGATTTTGAGTAATATAAATAAGGGGTAACCATGAAACATAAATATCAAGATAAACCTGCATATATAGCAAATTCAGCGAGGATTGAGAATTCTGTATTAAAAGATGAATCAAGTATTTATCAGTTGGCATGGGTTAAAAACAGTACCTTGGAACGGTACGCTTCGGTAGGCGATTGTTCGAAAGTCGATAATTCTTTTTTGGGATCATATGCAAGAATTGGCCGTTTTAACCAAATTTACGAATCGAGTTTTGGCTACCACAGTTACACTGGTCCGAGTTCAGTTGTATTGAAATCATCTATAGGTAAATTTTGCTCTATTAGCTGGAATGTATCTATTGGACCAGCCAACCATGATTACAAAAGAATAACCAACCACTCATTTTTATATAATAATTTCGATGATTTACGTCCCAGCCATATTGAGGCCGCATATGATAGATTTAAAGAGCCTTGTGTTTTGGGAAACGATGTCTGGGTCGGTGCCGGAGCAGTAATTCTTAGAAATGTTAATATCGGACATGGTGCAGTTATAGGTGCTAATTCGGTTGTGAATCAAAATATTCCGCCATATTCAATTGCAGTTGGAGTTCCGGCTCACGTTATAAATTATCGTTTTGATGATTCAACTGTTGCCAGACTGTTGGAAATTGAATGGTGGGACTTCCCCGATGAAGTAATTAGAGATAACTTAGAGCTGTTTTCTTCGTTTCCGAAAGAGTATTTTTTGAATGAGATGACAAGACTGAAAAAAAGTTTGGAGTAATAATTAGATGGCATGTAAGCACGATCAATTGCTTAATTACCTATTTCTGCATATCTCAATTTGTTTTTTCAGTTTTACTGGAGTAGTAGCTAAGTTCGCTTCTCAAACTACGTTTTTTTCATTAAAGTTTATTTTGCTGTATGGCCTGGAGCTCGGCATTACTTTTGTATATGCTTTACTCTGGCAACAGATCATTAAGCATCTCCCTATATCAGTCGCCTACGCTAACCGATCGGTGGTGATAATATGGTCATTGGTTTGGGCGGTAGTTTTTTTTAGTGAGCATATTACCAGATTCAATTTAATCGGTTCAATCATTGTATTGACTGGAGTGATTATAATTTCCAATGATGTTTGATAGTTATTTATTAGTATTAATAATTAGTGTAGTGATGGCGTCGGTTTCACAGATATTGCTTAAACATAGCGCAAATAGGAAAAGAGAATCATTTTTCAAGGAGTATTTAAATTTTGAAGTACTGCTAGCGTATTTCCTTTTGTTAATCTCTAGCTTGATGGTTATTTTTGCATTACAAAAGATTGAGTATAAAAACGCTGCAATTCTTAACTCATTAGGTCAGGTATTGGTCTTGTTAATGAGTTGGCGTCTTTTGGGGGAGATTCTGACCAGAAAGAAATTAATTGGGATTACCATTATTGTTATTGGAGTTTATGTTTTTTTTCTATAATACATATTTGTGCGCATCGCTGGGTTGGACAAACATTAACTGGAGAATGAAGAATGAAAACGATTAAGTTTAATGAACCTTTTATCGCAGGCAATGAGTTGGATTATATTAAGGATGTTTTTGAATTAAAGCATTTTTCCGGTAATGGAAAGTACACCAGAAAGTGCCGGGATTTTATCAGCTCAAGGCTGAAGGTTGAGGAAGTACTGTTGACCGATAGCTGTACTTCCGCATTGGAGATATCAGCGTTGCTATTGAAAGAGGAAAAATATCAGGAAGTCATTCTTCCGTCTTATACTTTTTCGTCTACTGCGGCTGCATTTGCCCGGGCCGGATTTAAACTGATATTTGCCGAGATTAACCCTGGTAATATGATGCTTGACCTTAACGACGTCAAGAGTAAGATTACGGCTAATACCTGTGCCGTGGTTGCAGTCCATTACGGAGGTTACTGTGCGGAAATTAATAAGCTAAGAACATTATGTAATGAAAGACAGATATTTTTAATCGAGGATGGTGCGCAGGCTTTTGATTGTTTTTTAGAGGGAAAGGCGCTGGGTACGTTTGGTCAATTGGGTTGCATTTCTTTTCACGAAACAAAAAATATTCATGCAGGTCTAGCGGGCGCATTGTTGATTAACGATCATAAATTTTCTAAACGTGCCACCTATATATGGGAGAGGGGTACTAATCGCCAGGAAGTAATGAAAGGTTTAGTTGATAAATATTCATGGGTTGAAATTGGCGGTAGTTTTTACCCTTCAGAATTACAGGCAGCCTTTTTGTATGCCCAACTTGAAGCCTTGGATAGAAATTTTCAGGAAAGAAAAGTCGTGTATGATACCTATCGAGCTAGTTTAATTGAATTGCGAAACCGGTGTCAACTTGGCTTTCCGGATTTTCCGACTGATTACAAGCCCAATTATCACGCTTTTTTTGTTATTTTCAACAGCGAGCCGGAATGTGATGCGGTAAGGGAGTTCTTGAAAAAGCAGCAGGTTATGGCATATATTGGTTATGTGCCTTTGCACTCTTCCATAGTTGGCAAGAAAATGGGATATCATGAAAACGATTTGCCCTTGACTGAAGAATATGCCAGAAGGGTCCTGCGTCTACCCTTCCATAATGATTTGTCGGTGCAAGACGTGGATTATATTGGCGCTCTTATAAAAGCTTGTCTGGAGGGGAAGTCAATATGAGTTTCAAAGAGCTAACCGAGGAATATATTCGATTTATTCAATCTGCCGGCATTGAGGATATTGATAGATTAAGAATTGAAACCCAGATAGAATCATGGCAAGATTGGTCGCTGCACGGAACCATTGATACGGTTACAGCATGGTTTTTAGAGCAACAGGGCAGTTGTACTATGCAAATTACCGACATTCCTCTGACATCGTGCCGTGAATGGTACCTGGATGCTTCTGATGGATATATAAAGCATAAAGCGGGAGATTTTTTCTATGTACAGGGGGTGCGGATTGAAAATTCAGATTCAAGAGAGGTCGGCAGTGGTGGCTGGGATCAGCCAATTATTACCCAGGTAGGCTATAATGGCGGTCTTCTGGGTCTGCTACGGAAAAAATATGACGGTATTCCGCACTATTTGGTAGAGGCCAAAGCGGAGCCCGGCAACCCGGACAAGGTTCAGATTAGTCCCACCCTGCAGGCAACATTTAGCAATTTAAAGAAGGCTCATCGTGGTAAGAAGCCAAGGTTTGCCGAATATTTCGAAACACCTGATAAAATAGGCGGTAGAGTCCTGTTTGATCAATGGATGTCAGAAGACGGCGGTCGTTTACATCTAAAGAGGAATCGCGGCATGTTGGTGGAAGTACCCGAGGATGCTGAAATTGATGTCCCCGGCTCATTCTGGTGGCTTAGTTTGTATCAACTTAAGTATTTTATTAAAAATAATTCCTGGGTAAATCCACACGTTAGGGGGATTATCTCTCATTTATGAATCGGAGCATGGTTTCTATTGCAGCATGGAGTGTTGGAAGTCACGCAGTAAAAAATACTTTACCGGCCATACATGAAGCTAAAAATCTTTTTTTAAAAGGAATTTACACCAGAAATACGGATGTACTTCAACAGCAGGCTGAAAAATACAATGTTAAAGCTTATTATTCTTTTCACGAGATGTTGGACGATCCGGATCTTGATGCCGTTTATATTGCCAGTCCGGTTGGCATCCATTATGAACAAGCCAAAGCAGTGCTGCAAGCCAATAAACATGTAATTGTGGAAAAAAGCAGTTTTGAAAGATTGGAACAAGCACAAGAACTTATTGAGCTTGCCAGTGGGAAAAATCTAGTTCTCATGGAAGCCTTTATGTATCGTTTCCATAAACAGTTTGTTAAATTGATAGATCTGATTAAATCCAAAAAATTCGGGAAGGTTCGAGGGGTTATAGCCACTTTTGGTTTTCCTCACCTGCAGGCGGAAGACATAAGATATCAATCAGAACTCGGTGGAGGTTCACTACTGGATGCCGGGGCCTATACGGTGTCTGCCATAAATCAACTATTCTTTCATACCTCTACAGTTCGTTTTAGTAACTTACTTTCTGATTGTGGATTCAAGGTTGATACCAATGGTACCGCTGTTCTACAAGGAAAAGACGATATAATTGGGATTGCCAGCTGGTGTTTTGGGGCGGATTATAAGAATGAGATAGAGGTCTGGTGCGAACGTGCCACCCTGGTTGCGAAAAGGGCATTTTCAAAACCTGCAACCTATGCAGCGTCGATTGAGGTTTATCAAAACAGTGGCTTGTACTTGGAAATACAATGCGAACCGATGAATCATTTTGCGGCAATGTTTGAACATTTTGTTGGGTGTATAAATGATCAGGCGCTTAAATACTATGAGCACTCCATACTTATTGAACAGATGAAGCTAATTGCTTCTATTCAGGGAGCATTAAAATAATCTAAAAACGCATCGCTATTATGTATTAAAAGAAGGATGCTGCTTATGCTATCTAATCAAACACCAGTAAATAATAATCCTGCGGAAAATGGTTTGAAAATGCCTAACCCATGGGCATTTAGGTGTGAACTGGGGCTTGCGGCGCTTGCTATTGCCGCAGCTCTTATTTACTCTATTTGGCCATTTCTAAGTACTGCCAATGATAAATATCCCTATACTATTGATGCCCTTGGCCATTTAACGAAAATAAAGTATGTGGCCGATTGTTTGATCAATTTGAAATGGCCCTCCTGGTTCCCATATATGGATAATGGCAGTATGGCACTGCAATACGGCTCGCCATTTTCCCGTATCTTATTAGCCCCGGTACAAATGCTGACTAATAACGTAATGGTTACCTTGAAAATTGGAATATTTCTCGCTCAATTTATAGGCGGTCTGGGCGTATGGTATACTTGCCGGCGTTTTGTTGGTCCCTGGGTTGGAATTATTGGAGGAGTCCTTTACTCCGTTCAGCCGATGCTATTAACAGCACTGTTAAACATAGGCGAGGTAGCCCAAATCCCTATGTACGCAATCACACCTTGGTATTTGTGTTTTTGTTTGTTATTGTTTGAAAAACCAACCCCTTTGAGATGGTTGTCAATATGTATAAGCGCTGCATTAATGATTCTTACTCATGCCATGTCTGCGTTACTTATATGTATTGCTCTGGGTGTTATTATACTAGTCTTACTTATCAGGCATGATGTTTCAGCTAAGGCGTGTTTTTTGTGGTTTATGGCCATGGGTTTGGCGGCAGGAATTGAATGCTTTTGGGGTATCCCTAGTCTGACTCACTTGGAACATCCCTTGATGCCACTTACGATGCCGGAATTGGTTACTTTAGGTTCTGGTGCCACATCGTTATTCAATCCCGCTTTGAGGCACGCCAGAGATTATTATGCCGGTTGTATAGGGTTCATATTGGTTTTAGGCTCATTAATACAGATAAGAAAGAGCAAATGGATTCTTCCTTTGTTTATCGCCATGTTAATTACAATTTATTTATCATTTGGCGTCAAGTTTTCATTATTCCACTATATTCCCATGAGTCAGAATTTTATTCCCCGCAAGTTTTTAAATTTTTCAGTTATGGCAGCAGTCATTCTAAATGTGTTTTTATTAAAAGATCTATTTTCCAGATTCCGGTCAAGTAAGATACTAGGCAAAACATTTTATCTGGTTCTGATTGCTTGCATCACCATTTTGTTGGTTATAGATATTAATCCCAGGATGGCTTTAAATCGTAATCCCGATTCTTTTGCGAAGGTTAGGGCAGGTTTGGAGCAAATATCAGTGAGCGCCAATCCCTTTGAACAGGGACGTTTTTCACCGTTAGGCGCATTCCCATCATGGTATTACTATTTTGCTATGGTCAATGGATTGAATTCAACCCACGGAAATTCTACCTCCAGTCCTTACAGCATTACTAACGTGCAATACAACATCGCTGTTTCTTCGCAATGTCCGGATTATATCGTTAAGAACCTGCTAAATTGGAATACCCGTTACGTCTATTTGAACGGCGAATATGAGCCGCTGCGGGATGATCTCCTACAACATGGTTTCTATGAAAAGAAGGACACTCAAGATGTTACCTTGATAAGCCCTACCCCTTCCTCCTATTTTATGCGTCAGCAGAGGGATTCTATTGCCATAGGACTGGCGGCCGCCCCATTGGTTGTAACTTTTCCCTGGCTAGTTCAAGGAGAATCAGCCACATTGGAAAATTATATGCCCCAGTATCTTGATAAATTCAAGCTTATTTATCTTATTGAACCGGATGTCAAAGATTTTAAAAAATTTCAGCAGATGGTGTTCGACCTGTTAGATGCGGGGAAAACGGTGGTAGTATCTATGGGTAATTCAAAGGTTTGGCCACTGGCGGGGATAATTCCATATTGGGAAAACATACCATCCGATTCGAAACTAATGCCAACTGATGGTAGCCCATTTAAACAACAAATATCCCTGGATCCTGATCCCTATGGCCAGACTCCGGCTATGGGAAACCTGGACGTTATATGGATGCAAATGGAAGCCGGGACTAAGCATGTTCCGGCCATAGGTTATAAAAATGTCAACGGACACAGGTTGTACTTTGTGGGACTTAGCTTGGATAAGCAATTGAACGCTACGGCAAGATGGTCGCGAGGATACCAAGCTGATATTAGTCATAGTAAGGAAATTGCATCTCTGTTCGAACAGATTATGGATATAAGCCAGCCCAACAAGAACATTGTTCCGGAACCTTTCCCGGTATATGATGAAAGGTGGGGACACGACAGCTTTAGCTTCAAGTATAAATCCGATCAGCCCGTTTCAGTTTTGGTTTCAATTACCCATTCCCTACATTGGAAAGGAAAACTAGACAGTTCGCCCCTAAATGTACAACAGCTTGAAAACCTGATCTTGCTTGATCTGCCGGCTGGAGAACATCAGGTAGCAATGAATTATGGAATGACCTGGGTGGGATGGTTGGGGATGGCACTATCAATATTTTCCATATTAATTGTCATTTTAATCTATTTCCGATTTGAGTATCTGCACCGCTTTTTAGAATTCATTAACCTTCAGATCAGACGGGCTGTTGAAGGTTTGGGAGCATAGATACTTATACTATTAGGAATCAGGGGAGAAAAAATGACAACTCGGAAATCATGGCTCCTTACGATAATATTTCTGGCGGTATTTGGGTTTACTCTGGGAGTAATCTGTCTTTTTGAGCTGAATGTGCCGCTTGAGGGAATATTGAAGCAACACAGGGTCTCACAGCTTCTTATTAACATTGCGATGAGCGGTATTATTCTATTTTGGGCGGCAACTGTGATTATTGCAACGGTGATGTTTCACCGCAAGCTGGCCTTGAGCCCGGAAAGATATAAGATAGCCATCGGCATGATACTGCTGCTGGGCATACTCGCAGGGGGATTTTTTACTCTGCTTGTATTCACCAATAACGATTTGGTGGCAACCTTTAAAGGTTCCCAGCTTAGAAAAGATGACAAGTTTATGATCGGGCCTTATCCGGAAGAAGAGCGTCTGCAGTTGTTGAAAAAGGAAGGCTGCCAGGGGGTTATATCACTGCTCAGCCCTACTATTCCTTTCGAGAAAATATTATTGGATCGGGAAATACAGGCTGGTGAAAAAATAGGGTTACAAATGTATTCTTTTCCGATGTTGCCATGGATCAGCGGAAATGAAAATTCTCTAAGAGGCATTAAAGAACTGGTGGAAAAAGAGAAAGGCCCCTTCTATATCCACTGCTACCTGGGTAAACACCGTGCGGATCTAGTTATATCCACTCTTACCGGTGAGAACAGAACTTACCTTAATCCTGATAGGCTGGAAAACGGAAGGTTGTATTATTATCAGGATGGCAGGATTATCCTGGGACCTTTCCCCAACGATGAAGAATGGTTTCATTTAGTGAAGCGCGGGCAGGTAAAAGAGGTAATATCTTTTCTTGACCCGGATAATAGTGAAGAAGCCCGATTGATTGAGAAGGAAAAGGATATATGTGCAGAATGTGGTGTGGAACTGAAATTGTTGCCGGTACGGCTTCAGGGTAATCAGGTTAGCGGTCTGACAGCATTATTAGATCAGGTGGGTACAACAGATAATAAGGTATTTATCCATGGCTTCAAAAGCGATGTCAGGTTTAAATTACTTGATGCAAGCTTGAGAAGCGGCATAGCGGCCAGTACAGGTCAAGTGTTCCCTGAGCAATTTGGGGGAGGGAAAATATATTCGGTTCACCCCAACCTGGTTTTGGGACCGGAACCCAATGATGTTGAAAATGGTTTTTTGCAAACCAGCGGTTTTACTAGAGTGACTATTTCCATGGAGAACAATCTTTCCCCGCCTGCGACATGCAGTAGCATCCTATCTCAGCTTGGCAAGAATGGGACCTTCTATGTTAGCGGTTTTAAATCGGAAAAAGAACTGGAATTGATTAAGAAGGTATTGCTGGCCCGCTTCTATGGCATTGATAGCATTGATATGAAAATATCAAGTCAATCAGTGACTAAAATGGGACGCTATTTATTTGTCGGCCTTAGGCCTGACCAGGAGGAATTAAAAGCCCTGGCCATGTTAGGCATAAATACCATTCTGTATCCGCAGAAGGCAACTGCCAAGCCCGATCAGTCTTGGGGTGAAGCTCAAAAGTTGGTAGAAGAGCAGGGATTAAAATTTCAGACGGTACAATATGAACCTGGCAATGTATCCGAAATAATAGCCATTGCCAACCGTGACAACAATCCTTGCTACTTGGTTGCGGGCAGTCGTGAAAGAGCGGAAATGGCTCAGGATATTGATGCGGCCAAATTGATTAATTAGCCTAATTAAAACTTAAAATGGTTTTATTTGTTATAAAAAGTGAGTTTTAAAAATGGTTTTTAATTGGTAGAAATGGTGTAAAATTATTGTTGTGGATGGGGGAATATTCAGTGCATATTAAAAATTTCGTGTTGCTGGCAGTGTTGACCGTGGGGCTATTTGTGGTGACAAACGGTGCGATTGCAGCACCACCGACAGTGTTGCTTGATGGTAAGACTATGCAATTTGCGGAAGTTGAACCGGTGGTTGAAAATGGATATACTATGGTGCCTTTCCGGGCGATTTTCGAAGCGCTGGGTGCGGATGTGGGCTGGGATCAGAATAATGCCTCCGTAAGCGCAACCAAGGGCGATATTAACATTATTATGCACCTGGGAGATGAAGTGGCCGCCAAAAACGGCGCAGCCGTTAATATGGGGGCAGCCCCTACAGTATTAAACGATCATATATTGGTTCCTTTACGATTCGTTTCGGTAGCGTTAGGTGCTCGGGTGGGATGGTATAATGACTGTTATCTGATTACCATAAGCACGAATGATAGTGTGGGAAAAGGTAAAAAAGTAGCTTTGACCTTCGATGATGGTCCTGATTCGATATATACCGGACAAATTTTAGATGTATTAAAAAAACAAAATGCCGTGGCGACCTTTTTTCTATTGGGAAATAATACGGAGAAATATCCCGAGGTAGCAAAAAGGATTCATACTGAAGGACACGAAGTGGGAATTCATTCCTATGACCATCCCAATTTTGCGAAAATGAGCAAAGAGGCGGTGTTTACCGACCAAATCGAGAAAACCCAGGCAATATTCAAAAGCATAATAGGCATTGAACCTATAATCTATCGGCCACCCTATTCTTCTATTACCAAAGAGCAACTTGTTTATCTTAACAGCAAAGGCTATGTTCAGGTGCTTTGGAAGGTAAATACTGAGGACTATGACCCGAAGGTAAATACTCCTGCTCATATTGTGGCCCGAGCTTTAGAATATGGCAAAAATGGGGGTATAATCATAATGCACAGTACCAATGGAGACCATACTACCGATGGGGATATGAGCAATACCGTGAACGCACTGCCGGTGATTATTGAAGAATTCAGGCAACAAGGTATGGAGATATGTGGGATTTCCCAAATATCCAGCGAGAGCTATAACAGCCAGCACTATAATGGAATGGAATAATTATTAATTATTGCGCTTTGCTGATATAAGATTTCAGCAGGTAGTAACTCTGTTTCTTGCGTTCATGGTAATTGGGCTCGTTCCAGTTGCTCCATTTATAAGCAAGGGGAGATTGGACCCGAAGCAGAGTGGGGTTTTGGGGGTCGGTGATAACCGGGTATATGTCTACCCCGGGCGATTTAGTGCTGGTGTACTTGGGTATTTTATTACGATAGGGATAAGACCACGCCTGGTGGCTGCTGGGGTCGGTATAACCCAGCATCATCCAGGGGATACGGATTTCCAGCAGGTTTTTCCCGCTATAGAAATCCGCCAGGCTATTATATTCAGGAGAATTGGGATCGGTGTTGCCGACTTTAAACTGCCCTATCTCCAATTCTTCAAAAGGGATCTGTTGTTGGGATGCGGGCAGGAAAAGAGGGTAGCTGAGGCACAGTTTCCAGGGGAGAAAAATGCCATTATTCTCTTGTTCCCATACCGGATCCCAGTAAATCAATTTCATTTGAAAACCGTACCTATAGGTATGCTGGTCATAGCTGCTGGTCACTTGAAGGTTGCCAGATTTATCGTTAAGCAAACTCAGTATAAATTCAACACCCTCCTTGAAATTTATCCCCGAATTGCCGATAGTCTGATTGCCCCCCGGCAGGGTATCAAAACCAATTGTCAAACCATCCTGCAGCCAGTTCCAGCCCTGGGGTCGGTTTACACTAATGTATAGGTATCCTTCGTCACTGGTGGCCATCATTTGGCTGCCATCATCCATGTTAATCGAAGTCAGGTTGCGGATCTTATCCCAATCTTCTCTTTTTCCGTCCAAAATGATTCTGTTTTCTATCCCCGGTTCAACCGCCAGCAGACCGAAGTTCTCTTCATTGGTCAGGCGGTTAAGCCACATCGGCCTTCTGGCGGCGGGTATTTCCAGATCCCAGGTATTCCAGGTAAACTTAAACCATTCATCATGCCATTCAAAGAGTATCCCCCCTGACATTCCGGCCCGCTTCATGGCCTGAAACATGGATATGGTCTGTTGGCCTTGCTCAGACTCGGTATGTAATCCTTGATTACGTTCCAGAGGTGCGCGATGTGCCATCCCCCTTGACGAAGGAACGCCAAACTCGGCAATTATCAGGGGGATCCCGGCGTGATGCTTGCGCAATTGCAGCAGATAGGCTTCATAAGGATCTTTTTCACCATTTGAGCTGACGTAATCCTGATAATCCTTTTGATAACGCAGACTGTCCGGATAATAGGGGTAAACATGATAAGCCGCGAAGTAGCCGGCTTTCCAGGCATCGGTAGGGGCAACGTGAACAGGATCTACGCCAACCATATCTTCTTGCGGCAGGGGTTCATCAGGATGGGCCAAAGGATCTGTAGTGACCCAGTTTACAAAGGAAATCGGATGCTGCCAGCTCATTTTCATTTCTTCCCGGGATAAGTGTTCCAGCGCTTGAGCTAGCCAGGCCTCAAAAGGGGAGGCCAAGGAAGTGGTGCGGAAGAACTCGCCGTTAAACTGCTTCTTATCAGGGTTTTTCTTGTTGGTTTCATTTACAACATTCGGGTCCCACTCCCCACCGGCCATCCAGGCCAGGAGATACGGGGCCGCATTTACCTTATATTCGCCGCTGGCCTTACCCGGGGTGGGCGCAATTTTTCCCTGTCCGTAAACCGCTCTTACCGCTAAAGAAATTTCCTCGTTGAAATGATCAGCGATAGATAAGGCATAAGCGTTTTGCTCCTTGATAAGTTCCTCATCGGGGGGCCAGATACCCTGCATAAACCATAGCTTTTTTTTGGCTGCCTGGTTGTGGTCAACCAGAGCTTGGTAAAAATGCGGGGGTAAAATCGTATAGATGCGAATCACCTGTACGCCCAGGTCGGCTATATCATCTAACCAGCGGCGATAATCATCGTAGCTGGGGCTCAGTTCACCGGGAGAATAGCCGGGGGTAGTAGCGCCCAGGTTTATTCCATACCAGAAGGATTGCTTATTCCAGGCCTCGTTGGCATAGTAATCTATACCTTCACCGTCTACCCTGCTAACCATTTTCAGCTTTTTATCAGCTATGAAAATATCTTTTTCCGCAGTCTGTCTAGAACATCCCGCCATAGGTATCAAAATGGTAAATAAAAGAACGATCGAACATAGGCGCGAAAATCGCATTGTCTGCCCTCCCCGGTAAACAACTTCTCACATAATCCTATTTTCACATCGTTCACAATAAATGTCAAAATCTAACCGGCTTTATCACAAGCCTCTAGAGATAGCTTAATTATTTTTTTATTATGCTTGCATTTCTGGTCAGAGGCCTGGTTAAGTCGGCATGCCCGGCCAAAGATTCCACCTTTTGTCCATTGATAAGAAATTGAACCTGCTTGATCCCCTGGATTTCAGTCAATGAGTTAACGACAGAGTTAAGGGTCATTGCTTCTCCCGAACTTCCCCCGGGATGCTTGGTCCTAATTTCCTCGCTAAAGTCGACTATGGCATTTTGCCCGTCGATTTTAACCTTCAGCAATTTGGTTTCTTTGGGAATAGTGGCAAAAAGATTCTTATTGGTAGGGCCTGCGATAAGTTCATTTACAATTACTCCGGCAATTGTTTCGGAGCTGGCATCTTTGGGTATTTTGACCTCGCGGGTTTCACCTATGAGGTAGTTGGCCTGATCATCAGCAAAATAAAGGGTCAGTTTGCTGGTAGTAAAATTATTCTCCACAACGAGGTTCTGAGTAGGCTGATTTTGCTCCGGAGATTGTTTCCCGGTCGATTTGCTGCATCCGCTGAGCGTTACGGCAGCAATAAGCAAACATAGCAAAAATGATGTTGCCAGCGCACGTTTCTTCATGTCTATACCATCCCTTCATATTTCTATATATATAATAGCAAATTGTTGGTTGAATCTTACATAAAGAAACAATTATTTATTAAAGCCGGTGGCTCAGGTTGACAGAGGGGACTGGCTTTGTTAATATCAAATTATAAACGACATAAGATGCGAGAAACGCGAAAGTGTGTCTAGGGTTCCGCACGGTTGGTCGTGGACAGGTCCGAGTGACACAGGCGCATAGCGCTACACCGTATAGGGATAAAAGCCCAGGCGGATAGGTTTCGTTTACGAACCTGTTCCTCTGGGCTTTATTATTGCTTTTTTACCCGGGATCAAAAATAATTAAGAGGAGTGTGGAATGATATGCCCGCTATAGGGATTATTATGGGAAGCGATTCTGATCTCCCCATAATGAGGGAAGCGGTCGATATTTTAGAGCAATTTGGAGTTGCTTATGACATCACTGTATGCTCCGCTCATCGCCTGCCCAAGGAAACTGCAGCTTATGCGGAGCAAGCGATAGAGCGGGGAGTGGATGTAATTATTGCCGCAGCGGGGGGCGCAGCTCACCTGCCCGGAGTCGTTGCTGCCTATACGGTCCTGCCGGTCATAGGGGTGCCTATTAAAACCAGTACCCTATCAGGCGTAGATTCTCTCTATTCTATAGTACAGATGCCCAAAGGGATTCCAGTAGCCACCGTGGCAATAAACGGCAGTGCCAACGCCGCCCTTTTGGCTCTGGAAATACTGGCAGTTAGCGATGTAGATTTAAGGCAGAAACTGCTTAATTACCGGCGCAAGATGGCCGAGGATGTACTTGGAAAAGACCGCCAACTAAAAGAATCAGGGATTAAAGAGTATTTGCAGTACAAGGGGGAGCAGTGATGATAGACAGGTATACCCTGGCTGCCATGGGGGCAATCTGGTCGGAGGAAAATAAACTTCAAAACTGGCTGAAAATAGAGGTGGCTGCCTGTGAAGCATGGGCCAAGCTGGACAAAATACCGGAGCCAGCGGTGCGGGTGATTAAAGAACGGGCCCGGTTCGACATCGAACGTATCCAGGCAATCGAAGCCGAGGTTCATCATGATGTGATAGCCTTCCTGACTAATGTAGGCGAATATGTGGGTGATGAATCCAAATATATTCATCTGGGTATGACCTCTTCCGACATTCTTGATACCGGTCTGGCTATGCAAATGAGGGATGCAGCAGATCTGATATTGGATAAACTGGAAAAACTCAAGGGTATTATTGCAGGCCTGGCTACCCAATATAAGAATACGCTTTGTATTGGACGTACCCACGGGGTTCATGGTGAACCTACTACCTTTGGATTAAAAATGGCTTTGTGGTATAGCGAATTGGACAGAAACCTGCAACGTCTCCGGCAAGCTCGCGAGGTGGTTGCCTGCGGCGCTATTTCAGGAGCGGTAGGGAATTTTGCCCATCTGGATCCCAGAGTGGAAGAATATGTTTGTGCAAAACTTGATTTAACCGTATGTTTGGTTTCTACCCAGGTGATACAGCGTGACCGCCATGCCCAATTTATGACGACCTTGGCGGTAATAGCCAGTTCGTTGGAAAAAATGGCTACCGAGATAAGAAACCTGCAGAGAACCGATATTCTGGAGGTAGAAGAACCGTTCCAAAAAGGTCAAAAAGGGTCTTCGGCCATGCCCCATAAGCGTAATCCTATGATGAGTGAACGCGTAGCCGGACTTTCCAGGGTATTGCGCGGTAATGCTCTGGCCGCTCTGGAAAATGTAGCGCTCTGGCACGAAAGGGATTTGACCCATTCTTCAGTGGAACGGGTTATTATTCCTGATAGCTGTATATTGCTGGACTATATGCTGCAGAAATTTATAGGGGTGATGGAAGGCCTGGTAGTTTATGAGGACAACATGGCCAGAAATATTGATAAAACCTTGGGCCTGGTTTTTTCCCAGCAGGTTCTGCTGGCTCTGATCGGCAAGGGCATGCTGCGGGAAGAGGCATACAGTATCGCACAGCAGCGAGCTATGCAGAGCTGGAATGAAAAACTCGATTATAAACAGCTGTTGCTCAACGATGATAGTATCAAAAAGTACATGTCAGCCGAAGAAATAGAGAAGGTGTTTAATTTCGATATTTATACCAACAACGTGGATTATATTTTCCGCCGCTGCGGATTAGAATAATTGGGAGGATGAGATATATGGAATCAGGGAAAATGCTATATGAAGGCAAGGCCAAACAGATTTACAGTACGGATAATGACAAAGAAGTCCTGATGAAATATAAAGATGATGCTACCGCCTTCGATGGTTTAAAAAAGGGTGTAATTAATAACAAAGGCATCGTCAATAACCGGGTGTCCAATCTCTTGTTTAAGCTCCTGGAAAAAGAAGGGGTGGAAACTCATTTAATCAGGGAGATTGACGAGCGCAACGTTCTGGTCAAGAATCTGCAGATTATACCGGTAGAAGTAGTAGTGAGAAACGTTATCGCCGGTAGCCTTTCCAAGCGGGTGGGAAAAGAAGAAGGTTTCCCTCTGAAGTCAGTAATTATTGAACTTTATTATAAAGACGATGAGCTGCATGATCCTATGATAAATGAATACCATGCCCGGGTCTTAGGCTGGGCGACAGATGAACAGTTAAAGGACATGCATATACAGGCCCATAAGATCAACGATATCCTGAAAAGTTTTTATGACAGTATCGGTATAATCCTGGTGGATTTCAAGCTGGAGTTCGGACTTTACGAAGGGCGGGTTATTCTGGGAGATGAAATATCTCCGGACACCTGCCGTTTATGGGATAAGGAAAGCCTGGAGAAGTTGGATAAAGACCGTTTTCGCAGAGATCTGGGCAAAGAGGAAGAAGCCTATCAGGAAGTGGTTCGTCGGATTGAAAAAGCACTTGGGGGGTATTAGAGTGTATAAGGCGAATATTTATGTAACCTTAAAAGAAGGAGTCCTGGATCCCCAGGGAGAGGCGGTTAAAAAATCTTTGCACGTTCTTAATTATCAAGGAGTAAGTGAGGTTAGAATCGGCAAGTTTGTGGAAGTATGGTTGGAAGCGGCAGATCAGGAGACTGCCCGGGCGGAATTAATGGAAATGAGCGATAAACTGCTTGCCAACCCGGTTATTGAGAACTTCCGGGTAGAGATGGTGGAGGTATAATCCATGAAATTTGGCGTGGTTGTTTTCCCCGGCTCCAATTGTGATGCGGATTGTTATCACGTTATAAAAGAGGTACTAGGCCAGGAAGTGGATTACATCTGGCATAAGCAGACCTCGGTGGCCGGCTATGATGCACTGATACTGCCGGGAGGCTTTTCCTACGGAGATTATCTGAGAACCGGAGCGATTGCCCGGTTTTCACCGATAATGCCTGCGGTCATTGAATTTGCCGGGCAGGGTGGTTTGATAATCGGAATCTGCAATGGTTTTCAGATATTATTAGAGGCCGGGCTTTTGCCGGGAGCTATGCTTAGAAATAGCAGCCTGAAATTTATCTGCGATACCGTTCATTTAAAGGTTAGACGCGATGATACGGCTTTCAGCCAGCTGCTCAAGCAGGATGAAGTTATAGATATCCCGATTGCTCATGGAGAGGGCAATTATTATTGTGATCCGGAAACTCTGGAGGAATTAAAGCGGGAGAACCGCATCCTCTTTACTTATTGCGGCTCCGATGGCGAAGAAGACCATGCCTTCAATCCTAACGGTTCAGTGGCTAATATCGCCGGCATTATCAATAAACAGGGTAATGTTCTGGGAATGATGCCCCATCCGGAAAGATGTTCGGAGCCAATCCTGGGTGGAATGCATGGCCGAAAAATATTTGCTTCCATGCTGCAATTTATGCAGGGGGTGAAATGCTAGTGAAAGAACTGAGCTATAAAGAGATGGGCCTAACCGATGAAGAATATGGCAAAATAAAAGCTGTTATGGGCCGGGAACCCAACTATCTGGAGACCGGCATTTTTTCGGTTATGTGGTCGGAACACTGCGGGTACAAGAACTCCCGTCCGCTTTTAAAAACCTTTCCCACCGAAGGACCCCAGGTGATCCAGGGGCCGGGCGAAAATGCCGGAGTGGTGGACATAGGCGACGGACAGGCGCTGGTATTCAAAATCGAGAGTCACAACCATCCTTCCGCCATAGAACCGTATCAGGGCGCCGCTACCGGAGTGGGAGGCATTGTGCGTGACATATTCACTATGGGAGCCAGGCCGATTGCCAGCTTGAATTCCCTGCGATTTGGCAGCCTCGAGGACGCGCGAGTCAGAGAACTGCTCTCCGGGGTAGTGGCCGGGATTGGAGATTACGGAAACTGTTTGGGCATCCCCACTGTAGGGGGGGAAGTGTATTTCAACGAAGCCTATCGCGGCAATCCGCTGGTAAATGCCATGTGTGTGGGCCTGGTGAAAACGGATGAGATTGCATTGGCAGTAGCCAACGATGTGGGCAGTACGATAATGATCGTAGGAGCCAAAACCGGTCGGGACGGAATTCACGGCGCTACCTTTGCTTCCGAAGAACTATCGGAGAAATCGAAAGAGAAGCGGCCTTCGGTGCAGGTGGGAGATCCCTTCATGGAAAAACTGCTCATCGAAGCCTGCCTGGAACTTATAAAAGAAGACCTGGTCGCCGGAATGCAGGATTTAGGAGCGGCCGGGCTGACCAGTTCTATCGCCGAAACTGCCAGCAAAAAAGGCCTGGGTGTAGAAGTGGACGTACTCAAGGTACCCCGGCGGGAAACGGGCATGAGCCCGTATGAGGTAATGCTGTCCGAGTCCCAGGAGAGGATGCTAATAATACCCCGTTCCGGTGCGGAAGACAGAATTAAGGCGATATTTGATAAATGGGGCCTGGATGCCGTTAACATTGGGACTGTGACTGCAGACGGTGTTTTTCGGGTCAGAGAAGGCGAACAAATTGTTGGCGAGGTACCAGTAATGGAGCTTACCGAGGGATGTCCGGTGTATGTGCGCGTGGCTGAGGAGCCTGATTATTATCAATTCTGCAGAAATTACGACCTTAATTCAATACCGGAATGCGCTCCCCAGGAAGCTCTGGAGAAACTTCTGGCTTCGCCCAATATTGCAAGTAAGAAATGGATATTCAATCAGTATGATTACCAGGTGATGACCAATACCTCTCTAATCCCCGGAGATGGTGATGCAGCGGTTTTGCGGATAAAAGGGACTCGTAAAGGAATCGCCCTGGTGACCGATTGTAATAGCCGTTTTGTATATCTTGATCCCTATCAGGGAGGTATGCGGGCTGTATGTGAAGCGGCTCTGAATCTGGCCTGTGTGGGAGCCAAACCGTTGGCTTTAACTAACTGTCTTAATTTCGGCAATCCCGAGAAGCCCAACATCTACTGGCAAATGAAGCACGCTATAGCCGGTATGAGCGCGGCTGCCCGAGCCTTGGATACCCCGGTGGTAAGCGGCAATGTCAGCCTGTATAATGAGACTGCCCAAGGAGCCATTTATCCTACCCCGGTAGTGGGTATGGTTGGGCTGCTGAAAGATATAGACCGCCGCTGCGATATGGCTTTCAAAGATGTGGGGGATTTAATCGTACTAATAGGAAAGTTCCGGGATGAACTGGGAGGATCAGAATATCTGAGCGTCTGTGCCGGTTTGGAAACCGGCCGGGTTCCAGAAATTGATCTGAATGAGGAGAAGAGCTTGCTGCAATTAATTCAAGCCTCGATCCATGAACAACTCCTGCAGTCCTGTCATGATATTTCGGAGGGTGGACTGGCGGTGGCCGTAGCTGAATCAGCAATCAAAGGCAACATTGGCGGTGGTATAAGAATCCGCAGCAACGGTGCAAGAGTTGACGGGATTCTTTTCTCGGAAGCTCCGGGGCGCGTGGTGGCCAGTCTCAAACGGGCCAATATGGACAGATTGGTGCAGCTCGTTGTCGAGCATGGGGTGGAAATGCGTATAATCGGTGCGGTAGGCGGAGATCATCTGGTTTTCGATGATGACGGCCGCGAGATTATTCGCTTAAGGGTTACAGATGCTTCCGGATTATGGGGGGAGGCCATATCATGTTTCATGAAATAGAGGATAAATTTAAAGACGAATGCGGAGTGTTCGGTATATTTATGAATAATCCCGAGACTTCTACCGACGCAGCCCGAACCACATTCTACGGGTTATACGCACTGCAGCACCGCGGTCAGGAAAGCGCCGGTATTGCTGTTTCCGACGGTCATAAAATAGATCTGCACAAGGGCATGGGGCTGGCCGCTGATGTGATAAAATCCCACCATATCAAGCGATTGGAGGGGAATATAGCCGTGGGTCATGTTCGCTATTCTACCACCGGGGGCAGCGCCCTGGTAAATGCCCAACCTTTGGTGTTTCATTACCTGAAAGGTATGGTAGCTCTGGCCCATAATGGAAACCTGGTTAACACGGTGGAATTGAAAAAGAGACTTGAGACCTATGGGTCGGTGTTTCAGACCACCACGGATACGGAAGTCGTGGCCAACCTTCTGGCTCGTTATTCCCAGGATACTATGGAAGACGCCCTGGCCAAGTGTATGATCGACATTAAAGGCGCCTTCGCATTGTTGATTATGACCGAGGACCGGCTGGTAGGGGTTCGGGATCAGATGGGAATCAGACCGCTGTGCATCGGCAAGTTGAATGGTGATTATTTAATGGCCTCGGAATCCGCGGCTCTGGATACGGTAGGGGCAGAGTTTGTGCGTGATGTTAGTCCGGGCGAGATTGTGGTGATCGATAAGAACGGGTTACGCTCATTGCAGGTTATAAAGTCCCCCCGCAAGGCCCATTGTATATTTGAATATATTTATCTGGCTCGTCCTGACAGCACCATTGACGGGTTAAATGTTAACCGGGTGAGGAGGGAACTGGGTAAGCAGTTAGCCCGGGAGTGCCCCGTAGATGCGGATATGGTGATTTCAGTTCCTGACTCGGGGACTGCTTCCGCCCTGGGTTACGCCGAGGAATCCGGCTTGCCTTTCGAGGAAGGATTGATGAAGAATCGTTATGTAGGCCGGACCTTCATTCAACCCACTCAACAGATGCGTGAACTGGGGGTAAGGCTGAAGCTTAATGCAGTTGGAGAAGTCGTGGCCGGTAAGCGCGTTGTTATGATTGATGATTCCATAGTTAGGGGAACGACCAGCAAAAAAATCGTTCAGATGCTGCGCAAGGTGGGGGCCAAAGAGGTGCATGTTATTATTGCCTCTCCACCGACCAGATATCCTTGTTATTATGGAATAGACACTTCCCGCCGGGAAGAGTTGATTGCCAGCAATATGGATGTTAAACAGATCCGTGAGTTTATTGGCGCGGATAGCTTGCATTATGTCAGCATGGAAGGAATGTTTGCCGCGATGAAAAGCGATGCCGATATTTTCTGTGCGGCATGTTTTAATGGTGATTACCCGGCAGGCGAGGAGACTATTTAGGAGCAAACGAGCAGACAAGGGGACGGTTCTTCTGTCTGCCAATCCACCAATTAGAGCCAGACAGAAGAACCGTCCCCTTGTCTGCTATCGGAGGGTTGATTGTGGAATACGAAGGCTTGAGCTATAAAGAGGCGGGAGTTGATATTGACGCCGCCAATCAATCGGTGGAAATGATAAAGAAGTGGGTAAACCGAACCAGAAGACCCGAAGTGTTGGCTGATATAGGCTCATTCGGTGGCTTTTTCGCCCTTAATTCCCAGCAATACAGGGAGCCGATATTAGTATCGGGTACGGACGGAGTGGGCACCAAACTAAAAATAGCTCAGATGTTGGGAGTTCATGATACGGTGGGAATAGATCTGGTCGCTATGTGTGTCAACGATATCCTTACACATGGCGCGGAGCCCCTCTTCTTTTTGGATTATATAGCATTGGGGAAACTTGCGCCGGAATTGGTGGAGAATCTCGTAAAGGGAGTGAGCGAGGGATGTGTCCAAGCGGGCTGTTCCCTGATCGGGGGAGAAACCGCTGAAATGCCCGGATTTTATAAGGAAGATGAATATGATCTGGCCGGCTTCACCGTTGGGGTGGTGGAGAAATCCAGATTAATCAACGGTTCAGCTATTCAGGACGGCGATGTATTAATAGGTTTACCTTCGTCGGGGATTCATTCCAACGGCTATTCCCTGGTGCGTAAGGTACTTCTGGAAAAAGCCGGGTTGAAGCTGGATGAAGTACTTGAAGGGATGGGCCAGACTCTGGGGGAAGTATTGATGACCCCTACCCGTATTTACGTTAAGCCAATTTTGTCTTTGCTGGATGAGGTGGAAATAAGGGGTATGGCCCACATTACCGGGGGAGGGCTGGCGGAGAACCTGCAAAGGATCATGCCTGCGGGATTGGGAGCAGTCATTAATTATAATTCCCTTAAAATTCCCTATATTTTTGATTTGATTGCCCGTTTGGGGCAGGTGCCGCGGGAAGAAATGCTGCGCACCTTTAATATGGGGACCGGTTTCATAATTGTGATCTCTCCGCACCATGTTAATGTAGCCCTGGACCACTTGCACTTAAGTGAACAAAGTCCTATTCTAATAGGTGAGGTGACTTCCCGGGAATCGAAGGTAACTGTCAAATGATCAAGGTTATGGAACCGGGAAGGCTGAAACTGGCAGTCCTGGCTTCGGGCCGGGGCAGCAATTTTCTAGCCCTGCAGCAAGCCATTCAAAAGGGAGAATTAAATGCCGACGTGCTACTGCTTATAAGTGATAAGGAAGGTGCTCCGGCCTTACAAAAGGCAATGGATGCGGGCATAGAAGCGCTGTTCATTAATCCCCGTCTTTATAAAAACAGAGATGAATATGAGCAGGAAATCGTAGCGCAACTAACCAACCGGGACATTGACATTGTTGTGCTGGCCGGTTATATGCGGCTGGTAGGAAAAGTGCTATTACATTTTTATAAAAATAGAATTATTAATATTCATCCGGCTCTCTTGCCTTCTTTCCCGGGTCTGCATGCTCAGAAACAGGCCCTGGATTATGGAGTTAAGTTCAGCGGTTGCACGGTTCATTTTGTTGATGAGGGTATGGATACCGGACAAATTATACTTCAGGCAACGGTTCCCGTATTACCGGATGACACCGAGGAAAGCCTGGCGGATAGAATACTTGTGGAAGAACATCGAAGTTACAGTAAGGCTCTGCAGCTGATTGCGGAAGGTCGGGTATATATTAAGGGCAGGACAGTACATATTGGTTAGGGGGATGGAAAGATAATGAAGAGAGCGCTTATCAGTGTATCCAACAAAGAAGGGGTGGTTGAATTTGCGCGCGGCTTGGAAAACCTGGATTACGAAATAATATCCACGGGAGGCACTTATAGCACCTTACAGAAGGCCGGGATCAAGGTCAGACCGGTGGCGGATATTACTGGCTTTCCTGAAATCTTGGATGGCCGGGTCAAAACTTTGCATCCTAAAGTACATGGAGGCATACTAGCGCGCCGAATTCCTGAACATTTACGCCAGATTGAGGAAAATGGGATTCAGACCATTGACATTGTGGCCGTCAACTTATACCCTTTCCGGGAAACCGTGAGCAAAAAGGATGTTACTCTGGAAGATGCCATCGAAAATATAGATATAGGCGGGCCAACCATGGTAAGATCGGCGGCCAAGAATTACCAGGATGTAATTATCATCGTACAGCCGGAATTCTACTGGCCGGTGTTGAAGGAATTGCAAACCGAAGGGGATTTGAGCCTGAAGATGAGATTCAGACTGGCCTTGGAAGCATTCTCCCATACGGCGGCTTACGACGCCATGATTTCCGCTTACTTGAGAGGGCTTGATGGGGAAAGCTTTACTGACAATATGGTTTTGGCCGGGGAAAGGGTTTATGAACTGCGCTATGGTGAGAATCCGCACCAAAAAGCCTGTTTCTATCGCAGTATGACCCCCCGTACAGGTCTGGCTGATGCTAAACAGTTGAATGGCAAAGAACTTTCCTACAATAACATAATCGACCTTCAGGCTGCGTGGTTGCTGGTAAAAGAATTTTCCAGCACTGCCTGTGTAATAATAAAACATACCAATCCCTGCGGGACCGCTATGGCTGGAACTCTAGCGGAAGCTTTTGACAAAGCCTTTGCCGGTGATCCGGTCTCGGCTTTTGGCGGCATAATTGCCTTTAACCGGAAAGTAGATCTAGCTGCCGCGCTTAAGGCCAGCGAACCCTTTATGGAGTGTATAATTGCTCCCGCCTATGATAATGATGCCCTGGAATGCCTGAGCCGCAAAAAAAACTTGCGGATCCTGGAGTTGCCGGTCCTTCCTGGCGACAGTCTACAGATTAGAACCGTGGATGGAGGCTTTGTTATACAAGAGAGTGATCAAGGAGAATTAGACATGAACAGCCTGCAGGTGGTTACTCAGACTGCTCCAACCAAGGAAGAACTGGAGCAACTGGCCTTTGCCTGGAAGGTGGCCAAACATGTAAAATCCAACGCCATCGTGGTAGCAAAAGATAATATGACAATAGGAGTAGGGGCCGGACAGATGAACCGGGTGGGTTCGGCCGCCATCGCCCTAAAAGATGTCGACCGCTGCAAGGGCGCGGTAATGGCATCGGATGCCTTTTTCCCGTTTAAAGACACGGTAGAACTGGCGGCTGATGCAGGGATAACAGCCATAATTCAACCGGGTGGCTCAATTCGTGATCAGGAGAGCATCGACGAATGCAACCAGCGTGGCATTGCGATGGTATTTACCGACATCCGCCACTTCAAACACTAATTAACGTGGGTGACAGGGGGACGGTCCTTTTGTCATCTCTTAATGATTGAGAATGAGGTGACAAAAGGACCGTCCCCCTGTCACCGTTAAGGAGAGTTATCATGGCTAAGAAGGTACTGGTTGTCGGTCAGGGGGGACGGGAGCATGCGCTGGTTTGGAAGCTGGCTCAGAGCCCGGAATTGGGAAAGATATACGCCGCGCCGGGCAATCCCGGTATGCAGGCTTTAGCCGAGTGTATTGATATAGAATCAACCGATATAGATGGTTTGCTGGACTTTGCCCTTAAGACCGGGATTGATCTTACGGTAGTAGGTCCGGAAGCTCCATTGGTCCGGGGCATTGTTGATCGTTTCAGGTCGGAGGGAATGCTGATCTTTGGCCCTACAGCAGCGGCAGCGCGCTTGGAAGGCAGCAAGGTATTTTCCAAAAACCTTTTTAGAAAATATGGTATCCCCACCGCTCGATACGAAGTCTTTGATGACCTGGAAGCAGCCCGTTCATATGCCCAAACCTATACCGATCAAGGGCAGAAGGTGGTTGTCAAGGCAGACGGGTTGGCAGCCGGTAAAGGGGTGGTAGTGGCAGTCGACCAGTCTGAAGCCGAGGAAGCCATCCACAGTATTATGCAGGATAGACAATTCGGCCAGGCCGGTGACCGGGTGGTGGTCGAGGAATGCCTGGAAGGTGAAGAGTTAAGTTTTTTTGCGATTAGTGATGGTAAGGATTTTGTTACCCTACTATCCGCCCAGGATCATAAACGGGTTTTTGACAATGATGAAGGCCCCAACACGGGCGGTATGGGTGCATATACCAATCCTCCTCTTTATACCGAAGAACTGCAACAGCGCATTCAGGAGGAGGTTATAAAGCCTACCATAGAGGCCATGCGTCAGGAAGGCTGTCCCTACCAGGGGGTGCTCTATGCCGGACTGATGATTACCTCGGAAGGACCCAAGGTTTTGGAGTACAATGCCCGTTTTGGCGACCCGGAAACCCAGGTGCTGATGCCCATGATAAAGGGTGATCTCCTGCCGGTTTTGGAGGCCTCAGCCGCAGGTAATCTGCAGAGTGTGGCCATAGAGATAAATACCGGAGCCTGTGTAGGAGTTGTTCTGGCATCGGGCGGTTATCCCGGGGCCTACCAAAAAGGCATGGTGATTAGCGGGTTGGATAGCCTGGAAGCGGAGACTACGGTATTCCATGCGGGAACTGCCCTGGCGGGGGGGCGCTTATGCACTGACGGGGGAAGGGTCTTAGCCGTGGTATCCCGAGGCGAGAGTATAGCCGAGGCTATAGGGAAGGTTTACCGGGAAGCTGCCAAGATCAGCTTTGAAGGCATTCATTACCGCCGTGATATAGGCAACAGGGCGTTGCGATAAGGAACAAAAACAATAAGAGACGAACTCGTTTATAATATTACGGGAGTAAAGACATGAGTGATAATCTGAAGCCATATATGAGACTAATGGTAGTGATAGCCCTGGGTTTCATGTTATACTATATGCCAACCCGGGAGTTTCTTAAGATAACATTTATATTAGGTATGCCTTTCATATTCCTGCTGGGATTTATGATAAAGAGGCCGCGCTATTCGCTGGTATGGAGCATTTGTGCTTTGGGGCTGGCGGTGGTTTTGGGCCTATATGCCTACTCCTTGGTACACCTGCCACAACGGGTTCAGATTCGGGAAATTGTTAGCAATGGAGCCGGACTTGTTGCCGAAGGCCATTTTGATGAGGCCATAGAAAAGTATAAACAGCTGGAACAACTTGGTAAACCCGAAGAAATGAAACAGAAGATTTTGGAGGCCCAGACTGAAAAAAACGCCCGGGAGCAATTAGAATTAGCCCGGCAGCAAATAAATGCGGGCAATAAAAGCGAGGCTCTGAAGATAATCGATGCTATACCTGGAAATACCCGAGCCGGGCGCGAAGCAAGCAAGTTGAGGGAGAGTATAAAATGAAAGCGATAATGGGGAATTGCTGATGATAACGCTGGACGATGTTAAGAATGACGCTTTGATTAATGAGTACTTGAAGATGGGAAATGCCTACATAGGTAATATAGGAGCTATTGAACATAATCTGCATCACGCCGAACTTATTTCCTCTCTATGTTATGAAATACTGAATATATTAGGATATTCTCCGCGAGAGGCGGAACTGGGTGCTATAGCCGGCTATCTGCACGACGTGGGTAATCTGGTCAACCGCTACGGTCATGGTTTGTCCGGGGCGTTAATTGCCTTTAACATTCTTCTGGAAATGGGCATGGAAGCGGAAGAGATAGCCATGATAATTGGAGCCATAGGCAATCATGAGGAACATGCCGATGGTAAACCGGTTAACAACCTGGCTGCGGCACTGATTCTGGCTGACAAATCCGATGTTCATCGTTCCCGGGTGCGAAAGACGGATTTTGCCACCTTTACCCCCCGTGACAGGGTCAATTATGCAGTTACCAAATCCGAGCTGCAAGTAAAAACGGATGAAAAAACAATTATTTTAAAGTTGGAGATTGATACCAGCGTTTGCCCGGTAATGGAGTATTTCGAAATATTTTTAACCAAAATGCTGATGTGCCGGCGGGCGGCCGAGCATCTTGGCTGTGAATTTATAATCATGATAAATGATGTCCGCATATTGTAATCAAGAACCCTTTAAAACGATGTTTTAAGCCTATGAGTCTTCATCAACATGAAAAAGGAGTATGGATATGAGAAACCGAGAAATTCCCAAAGGGGTCCGCGATCTGCTCCCCGATGAGGTGAAAATACGGCGGGATCTGGAAAAGAAAGCTATTCAGCTTTTTTCTTCGTTTGGCTATGAAGAAGTGATCACACCTACTGTAGAATTCCTGGAAGTGGTTGAAGCGAGTGGCAATATACGGGAAAAACTCTTCCTGTTCATGGACCGGGAGGGAGGCATTTTATCCCTGCGCCCCGAAATGACGGTATCCATTGCTCGTATGGCCGCTACCCATATGCGGGATGAAATCCTGCCCCGCCGTCTTTATTACTCCAGCAATGTTTTTCGTCATGTGGAGCCTCATTTAGCCCAATACCGGGAGTTTTGGCAGATGGGCATAGAGCTTCTGGGCGCCCCGGGGCCGTGGGCGGATGCAGAGGTGATAAGCCTGGCGGTGAAGACCGCGCTTGATTTTGGCTTAAAAAACCTCAAGGTCAGCCTGAATCAGATTGGTATATTTAACAGCCTTCTGGATGAAAGCGCTATTGAACCTGAAGAAAAGACATTGATTCGCAATCTGGTGGAAAAAAAGGATTTGGTCGAGCTGACCCGGAGGCTGGAAAAACAGCCTATCGATGATAAATTGAAGGACACTATTGCCAAGCTGCCCACTTTGCATGGCGGTCTAGAGGTATTGAACAAACTGGCCTATATTGAGAAAAATCGCGCCGCCGTGAATGCCGTTAAAGAACTAATGGAGGTTTATGCAGCCCTGAAGGGTATGGGAGTTGAAGAGCAGATACTGGTGGATATGGGTGTCTTAAGAGGTCTGGATTACTATACGGGCGTGGTTTTCGAAGGATTTTCCCCGGAATTGGGCTACGGTCTTCTGGGCGGTGGGCGCTATGACAATCTTCTGTCGCAGTTTGGCTTTGCTTGTCCGGCTACCGGCTTTGCCCTGGGTATGGACCGGCTGACTCTGGTCCTGAAAAATCAGGAAAGTAAGCAGGTTCGCTATATGGTAGGAGGGCCCAATATGGCCGCTAATGTGCGTAAAGCGGATGAGCTGAGAAATGCCGGGAACATAGTGGAATTAGATGTTTTGAGTGAAAATCAGGCCGTCTTGCAGGAGAAGTTGGCCGGTAACCCCAATTATATCCTTGTTTATATAGATGCCGAGTAATGAAGCAGGAGGAAAGACCATGCCAGATAATTGTATAACCATTGCCCTATCCAAAGGTACCCTGTTGAACCCGACTGTTGGTTTGCTGGACGCATGTGGACTCCCCAGTGATGGGATTACTTCCGACAGCCGTAATATGATATTTACCTACGAGGGTGATCCCCGTATAAAATATTTAATTTGCCGTCCATCCGATGTGCCTGCCTATGTTGAACATGGAGCCGCTGATCTGGGCATTGTAGGTAAGGACGTAATTGTTGAGCAGGGTAAAGACGTATTTGAAATGGTAGATTTAGACTATGGCTTCTGTCGCTTTGTAGTGGCCATCCCTTCAGAAATGGCCGGCATATCTCTCAAGGATTTAAACTACAAGCGCGTAGCCACCAAATTCCCCCGGGTGGCGGAGGGATTTTTCCGGCAGCACGGTCTGCAAGTGGAGGTTATCAAGCTGCATGGGAATATCGAACTAGCACCGCTGATGGGGTTGTCGGATGTGATTGTCGACTTGGTATCATCAGGCCGAACCCTGCGGGAAAACGACCTGATAGAACTGGTGAGCATAATGGATTCCACCACCCGTTTGATAGGCAACCGGGTCAGCTTCCGCACCAAATATGACATTATGCAGCCCTTGTTGGAGAAAATTCAGGTCTTGGTAAAGGGGGAATAGAAAATGAAAATTAAGAAAATTAATACCGCCAGCGGAGATTTACAGGCTTTCCTGGCAGCGGGACAGGTTGATATGGGGAAGTACCAGGAGGCTGTAGCAGAAATTGCCGCTGGGGTCAGAAAACATGGCAATCAAGCAGTATTTGGTTTTACCGAGAAGTTTGACGGGGCTGTGATTAACGAGGATAGTTTCCTGGTCAGTGAAAAGGAAATCGAAGAGGCCTGGGAACAGGTGGATGATGATTATGTGTTTGCGCTACGTAAAGCCATTGACAATATAACCTTTTTTCATCAAAAACAGTTAAAAAATTCCTGGATGGAGCCGGATGAAAAAGGCAATATCCTGGGACAGCTATATCGCCCCCTGCAGAGGGTGGGCATATATGTGCCAGGCGGAACCGCAGCCTATCCGTCTTCGGTCTTAATGAATGCCATACCGGCTCAGGTAGCCGGGGTTAAGGAGATAGCCATGGTAAGCCCCCCTGACCGGAACGGCAGGATGAATCCCTATACTCTGGTGGCGGCTGCCGAACTGGGTCTAAGCGAGATATACAAAATGGGTGGCGCGCAGGCAGTTTTTGCTCTGGCTTGGGGAACCCAGACTATCAAAAAAGTGGATCTTATCAGTGGGCCGGGCAATATATATGTTACTTTGGCCAAAAAGATGGTCTATGGCGATGTCAACATTGATATGCTGGCCGGTCCCAGTGAAATACTCATTGTAGCCGATCATAAGGCCAATCCGGTCTACCTGGCCGCCGACATGATGTCTCAGGCCGAGCATGATGTACTGGCGCGCAGCATTCTGTTGGCCGACGACGCCCGGCTTTTGGAGGAAGTCGAGCAGGAAATTGAGCGGCAGATAGGCGATCTGGCCCGCCGGGAGATTATCGAGAAATCTCTGAATGATTATGGCGCTTTTATCAAGGTCAAAGATATGGACGAAGCTTGTGCGGTAGCCAATATGGTGGCTCCGGAACATCTGGAATTAATGGTGGAAAAACCATTTGAAATGCTGAGTAAAATTCACAATGCCGGAGCGATATTTCTGGGGCGCAATACCCCCGAACCGGTGGGTGATTATCTGGCCGGACCCAATCACATTCTGCCTACCGGAGGCACAGCGAGGTTCTATTCACCGGTTACCGTAGATACCTTTATGAAGACTTCCAGCATAATATATTATTCCCAGGCCGGCATGGAAGAGGATGCTGATGATATCATCAAACTAGCCGAGGTGGAAGGCTTGACTGCACATGCCAATTGTTTACGGGTAAGAAAGGAGAGGTAGCTGCATGGGGAACCAAAAAAGAATTGGGGAGATTAAAAGAAAGACCCGGGAGACCGAGATTTTTGTGGAACTGGATCTGGATGGCAATGGTATTCACCAGATCGACACCGAGATTACCTTTCTAAGCCACATGCTGACCTTGTTCTCAGTTCATAGTCTGTGCAACCTTAAAATCGCAGCCCGGGGGGATATGGACGTAGATGATCATCATACCGTGGAGGACATAGGCATATGCCTGGGGGAAGCAATTAAAATGGCGCTCGGAGAAAAACAGGGCATAAATCGCTATGGAGAAGCGACGGTTCCCATGGATGAGGCTTTGGCGAGGGTGGCCATTGATTTGTCCAATCGGCCCTACCTGGTTTATAGCGTTACTGTCCCGGCTGAGAAATTAGGCGTCCTTACTACTGAAAATATTAAAGAATTTTTCCGGGCTATGGCTGATCATGCGGGAATGACAATACATATAGACATGTTGAGGGGAGAAAATTCCCACCATATAATTGAGGCAGTTTTCAAAGCATTTGCACGTGCTTTCAGGGCGGCTGTCAGTATTGAGCCCGGTATCGAGGGGGTATGGTCCTCCAAGGGGAAATTATAGGGAGGCGCAGGACTTGATTGCAATTATTGACTACGGTATGGGCAATCTGGCCAGTGTACAAAACGCTTTTATAAAGATGGGCTTTGAGGCCTACACTACTTCCAACTCCGATGAGATTCTGTCCGCCGATAAGGTGGTTTTGCCAGGAGTGGGGGCATTTGCCGATGCGATAAGAAATATACGTAATCTAGGTATTGATCAGGCCATCCATGAGCTAATAAAGCGGGAAACACCGTTTATGGGGATTTGCCTGGGTCTGCAGCTGCTATTTTCTGAGAGTTATGAAAACGGGATTCATAAGGGTCTGGACGTAATAAGGGGACGGGTGGAGAAATTCGACCTTCCTGCCGAATATAAGGTGCCGCATATGGGTTGGAACCAATTGGCAATAAATCCGGCCAGCCAACTTTTGGAGGGTATCCCTACCGGCAGTTATTTTTATTTCGTGCATTCATATTATGTGGTTCCCGAAGATGAAGCCGTCGTTGTTGGTCGTACTGACTACGGCCTGGATTTTGTTTCAGCGGTGGAAAAAGGGAAACTCTTTGCCTGTCAGTTTCACCCGGAAAAGTCCAGTGAACTGGGCCTAAAAATAATAAAGAGTTTTGGAGAAATGAAATAATGATTATTTATCCGGCCATAGATTTAAAGGATGGTCAATGTGTTAGATTGGTGCAGGGCAAGAAAGAGAACAAGACTGTTTATTCGGATACCCCGGGCAAGCAAGCAGCCTCCTTTCAAGCTCAGGGAGCAGATTATCTGCATGTAGTAGATTTAGACGGTGCATTTGAAGGCAATCCCCGCAATATGGCAGCCATCAAGGAAATAGCAGCCTCTGTTACGGTGCCTTTTCAGGTAGGCGGAGGTCTGCGTTCCCGGGAAAATGTGGAGCAAATTCTGAATCTGGGAGCCAGCCGGGTGATTATAGGTACCCGGGCGGTTAAAAATCCCGATTTTATAAAGGAATTATTGGAAAGTTACGGCCCGGAAAAGATCGTACTGGGAATCGACGCTCGTGACGGCATGGTGGCTATTGAGGGCTGGGTGGAGAAATCCAGCCTGCAGGCGATGGAGTTTGGAAAAACCATGCAGGCGATGGGGGTTAAAACCTGTATTTTTACGGACGTATCCCGGGATGGACTTTTACAGGGGCCCAACCTATCCTCCATCAAGGAGATGGCTCTGGGCAGCAGACTGAAGATTATTGCTTCAGGAGGGGTATCCAGTAAAGAGAACATAAGCGCTCTTAAAGAGATGGAAAATATAGGGGTAAGCGGAGCTATTATCGGCAAGGCCCTGTATGAAGGCCGAATCAGCCTGGCAGAAGCACTGAACGCGGCAAGATAAGAATTGCCGAGCGGAGGGGAGGGTCATTATGCTGGCCAAAAGAATTATACCCTGCCTGGATGTTCACGCCGGACGGGTGGTAAAAGGGGTTAATTTCGTTAACTTGAGAGATGCCGGCGACCCGGTGGAACTGGCAGCCTACTATGACCGGGAGGGGGCCGACGAAGTCGTTTTCCTGGATATTACCGCTTCGTCCGAAGCCCGCAAAACGATGCTCGAAGTAGTCAGACATACCGCCCGGGAGGTATTTATACCCTTTGCAGTGGGCGGGGGAATACGCAATATAGACGACATACGGGACACGCTTAATGCTGGTGCCGACAAGGTTTCCATAAACTCGGCGGCCCTCAAGGAGCCGTCTCTAATCACGGACGGGGCCAGCAAATTTGGCAGTCAGTGTATAATTGTAGCGATAGATGCTCGCAGCCGTGCCGGAGGAGGCTGGGAGGTTTATATAAACGGCGGTCGAACCCCTACGGGAATTGACGTGCTGGAATGGGCCCGCCGGGCCGAGTCCCTGGGAGCTGGAGAGATATTACTTACCAGTATGGATAAAGATGGCACCAAAGACGGGTATGACCTGCCTCTTACTCAAGCAGTGAGCGCCAGCCTGTCTATTCCGGTAATCGCCTCCGGAGGCGCAGGCAATCTGGAACACCTGTATGAAGCCTGTACCGATGGCCAGGCCGATGCCGTTCTGTGCGCTTCCATCTTTCACTACCGGGAATATACCGTTAAGGAAGCCAAGGAATACCTGGCGGAAAAAGGAGTGGCAATAAGGCAATGATGATAAACAATATTAAATTTGACCAGGCGGGTCTGATTCCCGCCATTATTCAGGACTGCCAAAGCGGTCAGGTGCTGATGATGGCCTACATGAACGCCGAAGCGTTGGAAAAGACCTTAAGCACCGGACAGACCTGGTTTTACTCCCGCAGCCGCCAGTCCTTGTGGAATAAAGGGGAGTCATCCGGTCATAGCCAGGCGGTTAAGGAAATATTCTACGACTGTGATGGGGATACCCTGTTGTTCAAGGTGGAACAGACCGGTGCTGCCTGCCATACCGGCCACTATTCCTGCTTTTATAGAAATGCGGCCGGAGAGGAAGTTATGCCGACTGTCTTTGATCCGGAAATGGTTTATGGCGCCCCAACAGGCCCGGGCATATTATACCAGTTATATAATGTAATCACTGACCGGAAAGTGAAAATGCCTGAAAAAGCCTATACCACCTATCTTTTTGAAAAAGGACTCGACAAGATTTTGAAGAAGGTGGGAGAAGAGAATGCTGAGGTTATCATAGCGGCCAAAAACCGTGATAAATCAGAGCTAGTATATGAGACCTCCGATTTGTTATATCACCTGCTGGTATTGCTGGTCGAGCAGGGAGTGGAGTTGGAAGACATATTTTCTGAGCTTAAATCCCGTTCGAAAAAATAAAAGAACGCAAGTTGATTGCGGAGATACAATAACAGATACATAATTGTAGCGTTAAATCCGGGGGAGCTTAATCATACTAAAAACATACCTTATATACGAATAATACTGGGTCGGCAGTAATTTGCCTTTAGAGAGAGCGGGTGCAATATGTTTTTAGTCCGGCCAAGGATTAATGTCTTTTTTTGACGAATTATCTGGATGATTTTTATTTCCCGAAACCGGAGTACCACGTAGTAGCGATAAATGACGTTTAATTCGGTCCTTAATCCAGCGGGCAAATAATAGAGGCCCGCGTCGCTTATACCAACAACAAAGATACAGCAACAGATACAATGATGTAATATTGGTGCTGTTGGAATCATTAATCCGCTTGGGCTACTGATATTACTGAATTAGGTAAGACAGAAGAAGAAAAACCAGAATATACCTGTAAAATATCATAGGCGAAAATAAACAGACTGTTTTGGCGTTTTATGTCGAAAGATAGAGCCAGAGCAGTTTCTCTATTATCCCGAGCTTCAGAGCCAGGATTATACTGTGACTCTCTTTGTGTTATTATTAATAAGAAGAAAATATCAGGCGATATTTATGAAAGCAGGTAAAGCTAATGGTAGAAATATTGGCAGGTCTTAATGAACAGCAGCAAGCAGCGGTACTGCACATGGATGGTCCCTGCCTGGTTCTGGCCGGGGCGGGCAGCGGAAAAACCCGGGTTCTAACTAGTAGGATAAGTTACTTGATTAATGAAGGAGTTAATCCTAATTCCATTTTAGCTATTACTTTTACCAACAAGGCGGCCCAGGAAATGCGTACCCGGGTAGCCTCAATGATTCCCGACTATAGTGGACACTGGATTCAGACTTTTCATGCTGCCTGTTACAAGATCCTGCGAATGGATATTGATCGCCTGGGATACGATAAGAGCTTTGCCATTCTAGACGACGGGGAAAGCAAATCCCTTATGAAAGAGGTTCTAAAAGAGGAAAACAATTATGAGAGTAAACCCGAGGAACTGCTTTATATAGTAAAACAAGCCAAAAACAGCCTGATGAACCCTGAAATATATTTTAATAATATGAAATTGCCTGAGTTTTTGAAGGACAAGTATTTGAGGATTTACCGCCTGTTCAACGCCCGGCTGAAGGAATTGAATGCCCTTGATTTTGAAGACTTAATTGTTTTATGTATCAGACTATTTAAAGATCACCCGGATGTTTTGGAAAAGTATCAAAATTGGTTTCAATACATTATGGTGGATGAATACCAGGATACCAATTATGCCCAGTACTGCTGGGCCAAGCTGCTGGCGGGCAAGCACCATAATATATTCATGGTAGGTGATCCCGATCAATCCATCTATAGCTGGAGAGGTGCCGAGCCGGGCAATCTCAGGAAGCTGATGAAGGATTATCCGGATACGAAGATGGTAAAACTGGAGATGAACTACCGTTCCAGTAAGCAGATTCTGGCCGCCGCCAATTCGATTATTAGGAATAATCTGGACCGTGAAGAAAAGAATCTCTACACCGACAATGATGAAGGGGCCAAAATCATCTATTACTGCGCCGGGGACAGCTTCCAGGAAGCCCAGTTCGTGGCTAATACCATAGCCGATTTAGTCGATCGTGAGGGCCGTAAATACAACGACTGTGCTATATTCTACCGTACCCATGCGCAGTCACGGATAATTGAGGAGGCCCTGCTGCGTAAGTATATTCCCTACCAAATTGTCGGGGCTCGCAAGTTCTATGAGAGAAAAGAAATCAAGGATATTGTAGCCTACTTGAAGTTGGTCTGTAACAAGAATGATCGTCTGAGTTTTCGCCGGATTATAAATATCCCCCGCCGCGGAATAGGGGATAAGACGGTTGAGAAATTGGAGGAATACGCGGCCCAACAGGGAGTGCCGATTATTGAGATACTAGCCCGGGCTGATGAAATTGCGGGAATCAGTAAGAAAATGGCGGGCATACTGGAAGACTTCCACGCTATGATCAGCTTTCTTTCCGATCTCAATGAGTCCGGTTCAGCGGTTAAAGAGATCCTGGATCAAGTTATGGAAAGCAGCGGTTATGTTGAAGACCTGAAAAAAAACAATATTGCTGAAGCTCAGAGCCGCATCGAGAATCTGCAGGAATTACGGTCTCTGGCAGTGGAATTTGAATACGAGGGGGTCCTTAATCTGGAGGATTTCCTGGCGCGGATTGCCCTGGTGCAGGATACAGATGAACTGGATCATTCCGATTCGGTGTTGATGATGACCTATCACGGAGCCAAAGGCCTGGAGTTTCCGGCCGTATTTATGACCGGGATGGAAGAAGGGGTCTTTCCTTCCTATCGCACCGAAACCATTCAGGAAATGGAGGAGGAGCGCCGCTTATGCTATGTCGGAATCACGCGCGCGCAGGAAAAGCTTTTTCTTACTAATGCAGTTTCACGTCTGCTGTATGGCTACGAAAGGAACAACCCACCCTCACGGTTTATCAAGGAGATACCGGAAGAGTTAATTGCCTCTCCCCATGAGAAAAAGCGTGTAGGGGGCCAGCTCTTTGAGGGTGATACCGTAATTCACAAAAAATTCGGGGTGGGAATTGTTTTGAAACTGGCGGATAATGAAATAGCGATTATTGATTTTGAAAGAGCAGGAACCCGAACCCTGCGTTTAGATATGGCCCCTTTGGAGAAGATAGAATAAGAGATACCTTGATGAGTTACAAGACGATACGCCATAACAAATACCTGTATTATATTCGAACGCCCCGGTATTAGCCAATTCGGAATCCGGTGGCTCGCATAAATAAAAGTAAGGCTATGGTGATGACCTATGGATGCAAAACAGCGAATCAAAGAACTAAGCGAACAGCTTATATACCATAACCGAAAATACTTTGACGAAAACTCTCCGGAAATTAGCGATTATGACTACGATATGATGCTGCGTGAACTTGAAGACCTGGAACGGGAGCACCCTGAGCTGATAAATACGGATTCTCCCACCCAGCGGGTAGGCGAAAGTGCCGGGCGCGAAGCGGGCAAGCAGGTTCGCCATGATGTGCCCATGCTATCCCTTGATGATAAGTTCTCCAGCAACGAAGTTATTGATTTTGTTCGCAAGATGCAGAGAGAACTTAATGACCCTACGTTCGTCGTGGAACCCAAAATAGACGGGCTATCGGTGGCATTGCGGTACAGAGACGGAGCATTCGTACAGGGCATTACTCGCGGCGATGGAATTAACTACGGAGAAGACGTAACTGACAATCTGAAAATGATTAAGTCGATCCCCCGGACATTATCAGAAAAAATTCCTTACCTCGAAGTACGGGGTGAGGTCTATATGGATAACGAGGTATTCGAAGCGGTCAATGCCCGCCAGGAGGAAGAAGGACGGAAAATCTTTGCGAATCCCAGGAACTGCGCCGCCGGTACCTTACGCCAATTGAACCCCAAGGTTGTTGCCGAACGTAATCTCTCCATTATCATATTTAACCTTCAGGCCGTTCGGGGTAAAGAATTTGCCTCTCACGCTGAAACCCTTGATTGGTTGTCTGATCAGGGATTTCAGATATCGAAATATACCATATGCAGCACCGACGAAGAGGTATGGAAAGCCATCTGTACAGTAGATAATACCCGTGGAGAATTTTCCTATGGTCTGGATGGCGCCGTGGTCAAGGTTGACAACCTCTCGGATCGTGAGAGATTGGGTGCTACCTCCAAGGTGCCCAGATGGGCGATTGCCTATAAGTATCCCCCGGAAGAAAAGCAAACCGAAGTACTTAATATCGAGATTAATGTTGGCCGCACCGGGCGACTTACTCCCTTGGCTATTCTAAATCCGGTCAGATTGGGGGGGACTACGGTATCCCGCGCGTCGCTTCATAATCAGGACCAGATTGACCGGCTGGATATCCGCATAGGCGATACGGTCATTGTTCGCAAGGCTGCGGAAATCATTCCGCAAATCATCGCAGTGGTGAATGATAAACGTCCCGACGGGACCGCACCTTTCCAAATTCCTGATAGATGTCCGGTATGTGGTTCGCCCGCCGTTAGAGAAGAAGGGCCCGATGTCCTCTGTACTAATTCCAATTGTCCGGCCCAGCTGGCCCGGCTTCTGATTCACTTTACATCCCGGCAAGCTATGGATATTGACGGGATGGGGCCTGCGGTGGTTGAGGTCCTCCTTGAAAAAGGGTACATCAAAGACTTATCGGATATTTATTATCTTAAGGATCACCGCGACGATCTCATCAGAGAAGCCATCACCGGCCGGGCGGACTCTAAAAAGTCCGATACCTCCAAGAGTACCGATAAGCTTCTGGCAGCCATCGAACGCTCCAAAGACAACGATATTGACAGACTCATTAATGGCTTGGGGATAAGAAACGTGGGCAAATTTGCGGGAACCGTATTAAAAAACAGCTTTGCAGATATGTTCGCCATCGCCAATGCCAGTTACGATGAGCTGGTAAGTTTAGAGGGCTTCGGGGAAATAAGCGCTAAGGACATTACCGATTTCTTTGCCCAGGATCAAAATATATATATACTCAAACGGCTTCAAGAAGCAGGCGTAAACATGAAGTCCAAAGCCGTAAGCAATATAGTAGATAATCGATTCGAGGGCAAGACATTCGTCCTCACCGGCACCTTGCCGACCATGACCAGGGAGCAAGCCCGCAAGTTAATAGAAGAACACGGCGGTCGTGTATCCGAAAGCGTATCCAAGAAAACCGCGTATCTACTGGCCGGTGAAGAGGCCGGCAGCAAACTCGACAAGGCCCAGAGCCTCGGAATAACAGTTCTTGTCGAAGACGATCTTATGAATATGCTTCAGTAAGAAACAGAATACTCAACAAAAGGAACGGCGTGGCTTACAATATAATAGCCAGGCCGTTTTTATTGTATGATTAACCGGCGAATTGCTATATCATCTAAAATTAGCAGGAAATACCACAAACAATGGCGAATAATGGTAATCGTATGTCGCGATATTCTCTTTCATACTATCCTACATTTAATATATAAAGGGTGTAATAATTGAATATAAAGAAAAGACCTAACCGGTTGAATACAAGTGATTTCTGCCAGGTAATATTAGGAATAATTGCTCTGGCGATTTTGGCCCCATGCTTTTTCTTATTTATATATTGGTTTCAACAATATTGGTTTGGAACACCATCAATGTTATATATTGCCCCCGGGCCTTTTTCTGATGGTGAGGCTCCTTTTATTTTAGCTTTCTTTATGGTCATAAGTATATTCCTCTACTATCGCGGAAGAATCATGAGACAAAAATTCATTATAATACTATCGGTGTTGACCATGTTATCTTGGGGATCAATTTTAATTATTGCGTTATATGATTACACCGTTTTTGATCAGAACACAATATTTCATAAAAGTATTATTAGCCATCCTGATGGAAAAGAATACCGATACAACGATATATCTGAAGTGCGAGTATATAATACAGAGCCGAACTTTCTCAATAAACATCCCCAAAAAACTTCGATACATTATGAGGTGGTGATGAACGATAACACAAAGATAAAATGCTTCACCAAAAAGCTAAATATGTTACAGCGCCCTATTATTAAGGTGGATATGGACGATGTCAAGCTAGTTGAAAACAAAATTGCAAGTAATATACCTAGATATGTAAGCAGACAATTTCTAAATCAAGCCCTAACCCGAGAGCAGTTTAGTGAGGGTTATTTTGATGGTTTCATAATTACAGACTGATATCATTGAAATTGACAGAGTCCAGGCATTTAAAGCTCTTGCCGAAGACGGTCTTATAAATATGCTCCGGTAACAACCAAAATACTTAGCAAAAGAAACGGCGCGGCTGACAGAAACGATGGCTACGCCGTTTTCACTGCATAATAAACCAACCAATAATTATTATAAAATGGCATGAACTCGTTACTACACAGTCAGTTAATTATGAGAAATAGACTCATTATTTAAACTTAGTCCTTCCTGTTTCTGCGTCTAGTTTTTTGTATCCATTAGAGTAAATTGTAAACTCCGCGGCCAAATAGTAAGTGTCATAGTTCCCTGTACCTCTAAAATCTAATATGTCTTTCACAATGCGGTATTTACCTGTACCCAGACTGCCATAGAGCCAGTCCCAATCGGCTGCCCATTCTCCATCGGCTCCGGAGGCCAAATCATGGCCAATAAGACTAAATGCGTAGTCGCCATCTATAACGACGGGAACCTGATACCACCTTCCATTGATTTTCTTTTCCAACCAAAAGAATTCGCCATAGATACACTGACTGCTAGAGTTATTCTTAAATGTTACTTTTAAACCGGTAGAGGAAGCTGTTCCTTCCTTTACCGTCATAGTAACGCCGTCAAAGTTGTTCACAGTCTCATATTTTGTAGGTTCCCAGTCAGTTGTCTCAGCAGGCTGGCTTAAAACAGTTTCCGTTAAGGTGTTTTCTATTCCTGCGGCTGAATTTCTGTTACCATGATTACCACATCCGGCCAAGAGGGTTAAACTTATTGCCGTACAAACAAATAGATATTGATATTTTTTCATACAATCACACCCTCCACCTTAGCCATTAAATATATAAAAAAGTTCCAGAAAAGTTATCTGAATCTGGATTAATAAATTTCTATAATAAATATTTTAAAACCCCACTGCACATGCCCCTACATTTATATCAACTAGTGCAAAAAAGACAATTAATACTGATTGTAGTTGTTAATTGTATTAGTATATATACAAGCCCTATTTATATTTTCTTTCATACTGAACATTAATAAAATATGACACACGAATTACAAATGAATCTATGATTTTGGAGGGAAATATGAGTTTATTTCAATTTTTAGCAAGTGATAAATTATTAAATGAAGTTAAGAATCCATATATAGAATTTATATCTATCAATGAGGCCTTAAAACGTAATATAGAACTTAATGATTTTATGATGAATGATAAAGAGAATAATAAAGATGATAAAACTATTATGGTTTGTGATTCGGAAGAACATTTAGAAGAAATTGAGATTAATCATGAGATGTATTATTCTTCTGAATATGCAGAGGAATATTCGAATAAGCAATATTTTTCGGAGTTACGTTGGCTTTATTCAAAAGCAAGGGCAAAGCAGCTTGTTGATTATTTGAAAGAACAGTTAAAAAGTTCAGATGAGGTTGAAATATGGAGCATCTGGTTAGATGAACATAAATCACCAAGTATCAAATCTATAAATATTAATGAATTAAGCATAGCAGATTTAAAATTTTTAGATACTTCTGATGGTTATGAGAAACCAAAATGTCTTGTAATTAAGAAGTAGGCAAGGTAATTACCTATATTCACACGATAATCCGAAGACCCGAAAAATGTAATGTTAAGTATATTAGAAATTATAAACAGAAGATAGGATATATAAAATGAGGTATTGATAATGATAAGGGCTAGAATAAGGTGGTTGGGGTCTAATCGGTTTAATGATTTTTATAGCTTTTCAAACAGGGTGTACCGTAAATAATAAAGTTACTGAGGCAATACCTAAAACCGTTTCTGATTCAAATGCAGGCGCTGCTTTAGATAAAGTTGTCAGTGACCATCCCGCAATCAAAGAGGAAACAAACACTAAAAGCGATAATAAAGACATTTTGCCCGCATTAAAAGATAAAATCATCTGTATAGATCCAGGTCATGGCAACCCCAATCATGCTATTGAATATGAGCCTATTGCGCCTTCAAGCAATATCATGAAACCGGCCACGGCTTACGGGACATCAGGAATAACCACGAAAATACCTGAGTATAAGCTTACCATGGCCGTTTCATTAAAATTAAAGGATGAATTATTAAAGGCTGGTGCCAAGGTTGTGATGACCAGAGACAATAATAATGTGGATCTTGGAAATATTGAGAGGGCGGAAATAGCGAATAAGGGATCTGCAGATCTGGCTATAAGGATTCACGCTGACGGCATAGATGATTCCTCTGTTACCGGAATTTCTGTACTAATACCAGGTAACCAGTATATTGAAGATGAGAAATTACTATCAAACAGTAAAATTGCAGCAAATCAGGTACTCGGGAGTTTGATTAAACGAACCCATGCCAAATCGAGAGGCTTAGCAGCAAGAGATGATCTCACCGGGTTCAACTGGTCAGAAGTACCTGTTATACTCATCGAAATGGGATTCATGACCAACCCCGATGAAGATAAAATATTAAATACTGACGAATATCAGGATGAGATTGCAAACGGAATCGTATACGGTATATCATCATATTTTACAACATTAGAAGCTCAGTAATAGATGATAGATATATACTAAGAGGTTTAACCCTTCTCAATATCGGCAATTGTTGCACCTTTTATTATTATTCATACCACCCGAGAACCGGCAGACTGTGCGTTAAAATATGATCACTACTTTGAACAACCGCTTGAATTGGGAATAGATTTATATGCGGTGCTACTTTGTTGAATAAGATTAATCATTAATATGTCTAAAATAGGGTAGATTAGTGATTGGTCAAATCCATTGTTTTTTTATTATTAAACAACTTTTTTACAAAATGATGTAATTAAAACATATCCAAGAATTATTTGAGCTGCTACAACCTGACCGGATTCAATATTCACTACGTTGACAAATATATTGTGTATTATCCCTGGAATATGAATGCTAAAGTAAATTAAATAACTACAAGCAACCAATCCTATTGGAATCCCTAAAATGCTAATTTTGAGAACATCTATCCCCCATGATCCACTTTTTTTCATTTCAAATATAAAGCGGTCACAAAACCCTAATATCATTCCGACAAAAACAAATAGTCCCAACTGCCCCAAATAAAAGAGATTAATAGCTGATGCTTTGAGCCACATAAGTAAAGGTACGGAAATAGTTAATACGACCAATAATAAAAACACGCGTACTAAGTATGATATTGAATTTTTCGACATTATACAATCCTCCATATTAATAACTAAATTTTAATTGATTAAGGTGTAAACTATTATTTTAGTTTACACCTTATCATAATTAATTTGGAAAATTAGTCCAGTTTACTATTAGCGAATGTGCAAAATCCCAGCTTTGACCTGTTGCTTTTCTTGTTATTGTAATATCAGCTTTCCCACCGATTTGAGTGCCTGAAGGATATACGTTTAACCAATTATTCCAATTGGGATAATAATAATAACTTGTGCCAGAACTCGGGTAAATTGTTAAATTGTATTCACCCGAACCAGTTCCTAGGTGCCTTATCAAACTGCTTTCATAATGTGGGTCGAAACTGGTTACATTAAATCCATTAGCTGTCCCTCTTACAAATCCATTACCAATACGCATTTGATTTGGATCAAGTATATTCCATTTGGATTTAACACTATTTAATTTAGCTGAATAATAATTAAAAGAACCAATCGTATCTTTTCTATAATCGAAATACACAGTTAAAGTACATCTGACACTAGCAGTCTGACTATCTACAGTTGGCTGTTCTAAATAAGTACTTCCACTATTATAAGATTTGGGTGATATTTCAGAGATAATAGTTGTTGCATACGACTCTTCATTACTTATTTTTCCGTTTTCGCCTAAATCCCTGACCTCTTTCAATTTTTGTGTTGTCACGTAACTTTTAATATTAAAATCTTTGACTAATTCCCCATCAAATGTTAAGTCTTTTATAAATGATTGATCGGTAATTAAATCTGTTTCGCCTTTTTTGGCGCGATCATACAAAACTGCCTCGTCAACAATTGGCTCCTTACTGAATACCACTTGTTTTTGCTGACAAGAATCTATCTCGTTTGACGCACTAACAGGCAATATTGTAACAAATAAAAACCCTACTAGAAAAAATACGGCTATTAGTATTTTATTAACGCTTTTTACTAAATTCAAATTTAATACCTCCTAACAATATTTGGGAGACGTAATTCATAAACTCCATTTTATTTTATTTATATAACCTTCTAAATTTTAAACCGCATACATAATCACCTCCCAAATCGAAAGTTTGCTAAATATATTTATCCTCGCATGGTAACCACCCCCTAGAACATGATTTGGAATTAATTGTAAATCAATTGGAATTTATTCCTCTCTCTTGTAAGACTAATTACAAGCAGAAAAGGTTGACAAAATTTTCAAAATATTTTATCAACCTTTTCCTATAATTGAGTTTAATATTGAATCTTAAAAGAAGGTTCTATCTATGTGGACGGTTGCGAGTAGTAGTTTACACCTTCACCGCAGAGAATAGATTTCTCTAATTTGTTACTAAATTCACGTTTAATATTTTGATGAATAACCTGAGTTTTGCAGTAAAAACAAGTAAAAAAGCTCTGCAAGTACAGCATTTATGCGGACTGCAGAGTTTTGTTTTTTGGCAAATTAGTGTTGTATATTCAGACTTTATTTGTAATATTGCAAAATATTTTTAATTTCAGATCTGGTCATAATCTTATTCCCAAGGTCAATGCCGAAAATACTTTCGAATGACTG
>Ga0209340_1000228_pt1 | contig 72548 bp, 77 predicted proteins | sample EPASupsiteSAE323_FD_187266 | JGI IMG/M metagenome (GOLD analysis project Ga0209340, IMG submission 187266) | Bioremediated contaminated groundwater from EPA Superfund site, New Mexico - Sample SAE3-23 (SPAdes) (version 2) | ecosystem: Environmental > Aquatic > Deep subsurface > Groundwater >... | reverse complement strand
TAGCTTAACACAATGCAGGGCATTGTGTTAAGAGAAGCAACATTCCACCCCGCCCTCCGGCGGGCTAGCAAGCTTTGAAATCGCCATCGCCTCTAAGCGGGGTTGCCTGTAAGAAGAAAACCGACCATTACGGTCGGCTCTCAATTTACTTCTTCGCTTTTTTCTTTTTAGCAACAACTTTTTTGACCGTTGCTTTTTTAGGCTTCTTTGTTTTTTCTTCAACTACCACCTCTTTCTTTTCTTCTTTTGCCGGAACTGCAGGAGTCAAGGCTTTGATAATCCTATCAAGCTTGGCATTCAATATATCAAACTGTTCCTTGTATCCCTTGTCGCTGCTTTTAATTGCAGGGCTGCCTCCCTTATCAAAACATTCATTGCAATAAACTGGTTTTTCTCCGGTTGGTCTGAAAGGCAATTCAAACCTTTTTCCGCAAGTGGCACAAATCGCATCAAACATCCTTTTATCCTGGAATCTCGGTCTTTCCCTGTCTCTTCTTTCCGGCCTGTCAGCACCTCCATGACTTGTAAAACACTGGCTGCAGTAAACGGGCTTGTCTCCGGTTGGTCTGAAGGGAACTTCACATCTCTTGCCGCAATCGCTACAAGTTGCCTCATACATTTGAGGTCTTTCCCTGTCTCTATCGCCAAAACTCCTCTTTCCGGGGTCTCTTCTCTTGAAGTCGCCCTCTCTGGCGTTGTTTCTTTTCTCATTATTAAAGATATTGTTGAAGTTTTTCATATTGGGGCCATTATAGGCTATATATGATTATAAAGCAAATACAAAAAATTATACTTTATCATTAAATTTGCTTCCAATATGGCTACCATCGCAAAACGGCTTGTTGCGAGATTTTCCACAACGACAGATTGTTTGTCTGTTTCTGATTTCATAGGTTGAACCATCGGAAGATTCTATCGGAATTCCTCCCTTCACCCACAAGGGTCCGCTGACTTGGGCGGGAACATCCTCGACAATACTGATTGAAGGAGGAAATTCAGGCTCAATCGGCTTGCCTGTCTTTTTGTCGATTGCCTTTAATCTTCCAGAAGGACAATTGCAAGCCTGCTCAATAGCAATCTTTTTTGCTTCCGGATCATTTGATTTCGTGGTTAAATCCCATGTTCCCCCGTGTCGATGGCAGAACCTGGCTCCGGAACATAAGCCAGGAACATCCTTCAAATCCATTTCCGGTCCGGAAATCTTTTCGGCCCGCTTATCGTAATTTTCCTTGCTTGCTGTTTCCGTACCGTCAAATTCCGTCTTTATGTGACTTCCATCACAAAATGGTTTGCTCTTCGAATTTCCGCAACGACAAAGATGATATTCTCCTTCTGTTTGGTATTTTTCTCCCTTTTTCCAACTTAAAGGCTCATTATCTTTATCGGGAACAACGAATTCTTTTTCCAAAGGAATGTCTCCCGAAACAAGATATGGGCCGTTCTTTTCTATTTTTATTTTTTTATTGTTCATATTTTTTATATTGAATATATGTATAAGAATCTTTCCCATTCATCAATAGACCTTTCGGCCAAATCAATCACATCAATCAAAGTTCCGAACTCTTCAACATCGATTCCAAACCTGTTTTGTTTTTTAACGGGGTCGTAATAGGAAACAATCGGCGTCTTGAGGCCGAAAGTGCTGTGTTCAATCAAATGATTCTGCGGATCGTATTTATCTATATTTTTGTGTTTCTGCTTATTGGCCATATCTTTGCAAAGAGAAAGCCAAGGACTCTGAGAAACAAAAATGTCTATGTCTCTCCTTAGGTAACGACTTTCAACCAACCAGTCTCTTAAATGATAACACTGAATGAAAAAAGAAGTGAAGGCATCGACTGCTGTTTTGAAATTATCATCCGAGGCAACCGAAAACCGATCAATCTCCTCTTTTAACCTCTTTATCCTGTCTAATTGTTCTTGGTATGGAAAGACATATTTACTCATTGTTTATATCTGACCAATAATGACTACATAATTCTTGCCGTACTTCTTGGCACACTTGGGGCAAGTCGTATACCACATGAACCACTTTTTAATATCCAAATTCTGACTTTTAGCATATTCTTTAAAGTCCTTACACCATTCTCCCGTCTTACTAAAATCTCCTTCATAGACCTTACTTAAATATTTACCACTTAAGACCGTGTTCTCGGCTCCCGGTATTTCCTTATCCACCGCCAAATAGATATCCATGTTCCACTTGGAAGTATGTTCGGAAAGACAAAGCCAATCAGGCACTTGAGCTCCTGCGGCTTCAACCTTTTTGATTATCCTGGTCATTACCGAACCAAAATTAATTGGCATGAAGAACAAGGTAAAAACCTTATCCTTGATGAATCTTTTGTTATTCCATTCAAATATCTTTCCTTCCCATGGGGTTGAGTCGAATTTGGGGCAACATTCCTTATCATTATTCATATTTTTAATAATATTGTTATATTTCGATTATACCACGAACAAAAAAACCTACAAAATACTTAACCTCTCTATTAATTCACAACTTTGATTAACTTTATCGTTCCGCCAAAAAGAAGTAGCCCTTCTTTTGTTCTTAATTGATTGTGACTTAATATCTTATCGACTCCCCCGTTTTTAATATAATCATTAAAACAACTGAAATGATCTTTTCCGGCAAAAAACTCTATAATCCTGATAAATAAAGACAAGTGATTGTTCGGTAATGGAACATTGTAGTCAACAATCATTATCGTTCCCCCTTTTTTAGTTACTCTTTTCATTTCATGAATTATTTGATTCCTTAACTTTTCATCTTTTTCATGCAAAGCAAGGCAGATTGACGTTAAATCAAAATAATTGTCTTCAAAGGGTAATTCTCTGGCATCGGTGACGATAAGAGTAGGATTATTATCTTTTTTTCTTTTTTGAGCCAAACTTATCATCCTGGAATCAATATCGACCCCAAAAACATGATTACTTTTTTGAGCGTAATAAAAAGCCTGGTCGCCAGTACCACAACAGACATCTAGAACTAAGCTGTCTTCTTTAATTAAAGAATTATCCAATATCTCAACTCGCAAGCCTCTCAATAAATAATCTATTGTATTTGAATAATTTATTAGCATTAAAATAATTATATCATAAAACAAAAACCGACCAAAAGCCGGTTTCTGCGGGAGGTGAAGCATGCCCCGTTTTTTATTTTTTTGTATCCTTTTTTATGCTCCTTGCCACATCGTCCTTCACCGCAATTTAGATTCAATATTTTATTTGCTCCCCCGTTTTTAAGGTAATCCAATGATACATTAAAAATATTGTCTGTTCCAAGCTGTGCGACAGCTACGAATCATTGCCTTAAACGGTTGGAATTATTATGAGTTAGATGCAGTCGTAGATATAATAAAGGACAAAATGCCGTTAAACTTTTAATCCTTCCAAATATTCACTTACCGCTTTGATAAATATCTTCGGCTTTGCCAAATGAACGTCATGAATGGCGTTTACTTTTACCACTTTAATGTTTTTTACAATTGAACGGATTTTCTCAACATCATTATTATCCAATGCGCCGAGCAACCCCCAAGTTTTATGCCTGGACCAATATGCATGTATTAATAAAACAGGACATTTGATTTTTCCCAATGTTTCTTCCGGGTCAAATCCTTCAGTTAATCTACCATCAATCGTTGCCCTTGAAAAATCAACATCGTACTCGCTTATAAATTTCGAACCAGCCCTTTCATCGAATCGGGCATTAAGTAAATCGTATGGCATAGACGGACGAATTTTTTTATTAAATTCAAGACTCATTGCCCTATAGCTTGCTATAAAAGAAGGCATAAGCAAGAGTTTTTCTTTGCCTTCTATTGGAATTCCTTGTTTAGCGAAAAAACCTTTTATATCTCTTTTGGGTTTCCCCAGCGTTTCTATCGCGGTTTCAAAAAGGCGATGCATGAATTTTTCTTCTTTAATTCTTGGATGCATTGAAGAAAAAAGAGGCGGGTCTTCACTAATTACAACAGAAACAGATTCGGGAGCATTAGCTGCCAGCCAAAACGAAAGAATAGCCCCTGAAGAAAGTCCGGACACAATCGCCGGCTTTTTGATGATATTTTTCAAAAACTCTTTAAGGTCCTCGCCGATTATATTGTAAGAATATTCGCCCAGAGTTCTCGTCGATTTTCCGTGGCCTCGGATATCAACAACGAAAACGTGATATTTTTTTGCGAAATGAGGCATCACAAGTTCATATCCCTGCCAAAATTCCATTTGACCAGGAATAAATAATAATGGGGGACCGTTATCCGGACCTTCAACATAATTTAAAACTACTCTCCCGGTGTTAAACTTTTTTTCAGTAAATCCTTCGGGGATAGTTTCAACGGAAAGCCTAAACGGATTGAAAGTTTTTATAAGTAAAAAAACTATTACTCCCAGAAATATCCAAAATCCGGGCACATGATAAACAGTTACGGCTAAAATAGCCAATACCACTAAAACTCCATAAATAATTACCTTGATCATGTTGTTTATTAGATATATAAATCTAATTTGATTATATCAAAAAATCGCCTGATTGGCGATTTTTCTTTTCAATTCTATTTTCTGTCAACTTTTTTAAACTTTGCTCCCATATACAGTCCAGTGCCCAACATAGGCAATGGCCATAAGGGTTAATTGATTTATGACTTTAGTATATCACACCGATAACTGGTCAGGCAACCTTAGCGATTAAAAGGTTATTTTTTATATTCCCATTCCACGATTAAGAGAGAGTCTTTTGTCATCCCGCAAGACAAAGCTCCTTCAATGAATTTAATTTGTCCTTTAGTTAATCTGTCTTTTCCCTTATGTTTGCTTTCACAAAAAATAACCTTATCATTTTTCCAAATAAAGATATCGAAACAAGCCTTAGTTTTTCCTGCCTTCCAAATACTTTTCAATAACTCTTCCTTGTCCATAGGTATTGAAATGTTATTCTTATTTAATTTCCAATCACCGGGCATACTGTTAAGGAAATGAACGCCCCCGTAAGTTTCGACCCATACTCCGCTCCAGCCCGAATTAATAAATAATCTTAATATAGCGAACTCAGCAAAAATAGGCTCATTATTATAATTAATGAAAGGTTTTTTACCAAAATCAAAATCGGTTTTGCCTATCCACTCGTCAAAAGTAATATTGATTAATGGCAATTCTACTTTTTCACCCGAAGACAAAGATATCTCTATCTTACCAGCATCTTTAATGTTTTCTATAAAATTCATATTAATAAACATTGTGCACAAAAACTATACTCACTTAATAACTTAAACTCATTAATTGCAAGACCAAACCCATAACAAGAAAAATAATCCCCGTAATTCCCCAATTACGCTGATTCAGTCTATCTTTAACGGCTGGTAATTTTAAATTTTCCTCATCATTGCTTCCGCAAAATCTAGAAACACATAGTTCTATCGCCTGCTTTTTTGATATAAGAAGTCCCTTTGCCAAAGAAATGCTTCCCAAAAAGTTAAAGAATATTGATAGAACTAATATTTTCATATAATTTAAAACACCTCAAAAGAGGTGCCATTAATTGGTTAATTGATTATTTGACCATTTTCGGTCTTTCGATACTTTTTCATATTGCTCCCATGTACGGTCCAGTGCCCCACCGAGGCAATAACCATAAGGGTTAATTGATTTATATTTTGATTATAGCACACCGGTAACCGATCGGATAGATTTAAAGTAAATTTCACATTTTTTAACCGATTCTATAAATTCTTCTCTTGTAATCCCCCGTCTTGCATAATGAGGAATAGAACAAATGTTTATACCGTCTTTAGACAGATATTCTTTTAATATATTATATGTTGTATCTCCAATAGCAATAATAAAAATATTCTTTGAATTTATAAAATCAAGCTCTTCCTTAAATAATACTAAATTTTTATTAATATTTTCTTTACTTAAATCAACACTAGACTGCCTTGGCGATACATCGTTTTTAATTATATCCGTCATGTATGCCCCGCGGAAAATACCTTTATTAAAAGCTTCTCTCAACCAATAATCCCTTCCGCCGCGGTGCCTAAAATGAAAATTCTGAAACCTCTGAACTTCACGGCTAACATTTAGGCCAATAATGATAATATTTTGATTCAAAAATTCAATACTATTTTTGATTACAGATAAATCACTTATATCACTATCGCTCCAAAGAGCAAAACTTATAAAATCTGCGTATTTGCTATTTTCTATTTTTTGAAAAAAATTTTTATCCATTAGCCCTTATTACCCTAAACCATTCATCATGTGCATCATCACGTTCCTGCCTCATTCTTTTTATTATTTCTATTTCTTCTTTATTAAAAACTTTTGGCGGCAAAGTATTCTTTTGCCCCTCCCATGCAACACTAGAAAATTGACTAATATATTTTCTATATTTTTCGTCGAGATCAAGATATTTTTTTAATATTTCACTTAAATAATCCATATGTTTTATATATTTATATTTTAATTATAGCACACTGGTGCACAGTCAAAACTATTATTAATAATTTTAACAATTAAGGAATCTTTAAATTATCACGCAATTTATCAATCCCTTGATAGATTGTATGAGTCCATACGCCTAAAAATATTCCCAAACCAAGTCCAATCAAATAAATATTATTTTCTCTATTTAATTCTTCTGGTGTCCAATAAGAATTTAACCAGCCAGAAGCTAAGATTGATAATACTAATACTAACGCAAAATACCTAAAATACTTTCTGAAAAGCATTCTTAATGATGTGTCTTCTTTTTGTGATGTTTTTCCATCTTCCCACCACCAAAATGTCCCCAACAATGAAACATAAAGACCAAAAGATAAAAATGCCCATCCTAATATCCAAAACAAAAGACTGCTATTAATGAAAGCAAAAAGAATATTTTTGTAGGAAAAAAGTATGATTACTCCTACCAAAAGAGATGCTAGTCCAGAAATTATTCTATACCAATTAAGGATATAAACACGTTCTTTATTTTTTTCTACTAATTCCCCTCCTTTATATATTTTAACCGTATCGTCTATTTGGCTCGGAGACTTAATTGTTATGCCCACAGTATTATCAATAACCTTCTCTATTAAATTATTGACTACACCTGGTTTTATTATTATATAATCACCAGTTTTTAAGTTAACTTTTTCGTTTCCGACTGTGCCGATAACCTCACCCTTAATTATAAATGTAAATTCTGTTTCATTACGTTGAACTTTTAATAAATGATCTGGATTGTCGTTTTTTGTAAAAGCCCAATATTTCAATTCAAAATTATCATTTTTTTCAAAATCTCCTTCGGTTAATTGCGAAAGGTTACCAAACAACCATTTTGATATTTGCTTTCCGTCTGATTCTTTTTCTATAAAATTTATAAAATCTTGACCAGTTTTTACAATCTTAAATTTTTCCATATTTCAAAAAAACAAAATTCATATTACCAATTGTTAAATTTATAATTATTTGAAGTAAATTGGTTGATTAAAACTTAAACAAATAAATTTAATTCGTTAATTAATTTTTTTATTAATATAAATTGACCCCTTTGATTTTCTTGGGAAAAATCCCATTTCGTCAACAAAAGTAATCTCTTTAGAGGGGTGATTATTTTTTTTAGGAAACCATGAAATAATTTCTTGTATGTCAGTAAATGGAGACGATTGAAATTCTTGTTTGATAGATTCTAAATCTTTACCAACAAAAGATTCTGCTTTTTCTGCGACATTTTGCCAATATACAGAAATCGCTATTTCATATTCATATCTAGAACTGTCATGATATTTTTCTAAATGCTCAAGAAGTTCTTCTGTAATATCCCACAATGAATGGAACAGAAAATCAGCATCGTCTATGCCAGAACTTGTGTTATTGGCGATATCCACATACTTCGCAAAGGCCATTTGTAAATGAGGCCAACCTTTTTCGACATATAACTCGCCATAAAGCTCCAATAAATTATAGTCAATATTTCCTAATAAATGAGGATATTTTTTAAATTTTTCTTTTTGTTCTCCTTCCCATTTGGCTTCAAATTTTTCATCTTCAATCATAAGCTCTGCCTTATTAATGGCTTCTTTTTCTTCTTCTTTTTGACGATATATTCGCCACAATATATAAGCTATAATTACTAAAAGTATAACTATAATTATTTCCATATTTTTATAAAATTAAAACACCTCAAAAAGAGGTGCCCTGATTGGCTAATTGATTATTAATTATTTGACCATTTTCGGTCTCTCGATACTTTTTCATATGGCTCCCGCCATAGGTCTAGAACCTTCCAGCTCCAAGCCCCATAATGGTTAGTTGAATTATGTTTCAAGTATACCACACCGGTAACCGGTCGGGTAGCCTTGAGGAAAAATGAGACAAATGAGACACTATAAAAAGGAGGTGTCTCGTGTCTCATAATAAGTATAATTAATAAACATATGGAACCATCAAAGGAATACATAGAGGAGTTCAAGAAATTGTTTAAAGAGAAATACAACCATGAATATACAGACGAAGAAGCCTATAGTGCAGCTAGTCTGCTAGGTTTCGTCGGAACTCTTATAGAAATAGCAGAAGAGGATGTCATTAAAAAAAGAAGGCTGAAAAAAGAGCCTAAAGGGTTTCACCTAGAAAAAGAAACCTACAACTGTCGTGTTTGTGGAAGATCAATTACTGGAGATGAAAGCTGGTATGATAAATGGGGCCCCTAAATGTCTGATTTGTCAGAAAGCGGTTGAAGATGGAACTATTCCTGGCTTTGTTTGTAATGCAAGAGATAGTTTTTATTTAAACTGGTCTCTTGAAAATAATTTTGGAATCAAGTATCAAACTGCAAGAAAATTAGTAAGACAAGGAACACTAAAAGCTAGAATTGTTCTCAATTCTGAAGGTAAGCCTTACGAGTATATTTTTTGAAGAAAGAAAACCCCCAGCTCATAGATCCAGACAGATACAGCCCAGCAAGGAAGTCTTATGATAAACATAGGAATAAAGTAAACAAAATCTACATTAAAGAAAAAATAGAAGAACTTAGAAAAGAATTAAAACTTAAAAAGAAACGATAAAACAGTTATTACTAAATTATTTATTTGCCAAAAAATTATACCAGTTTTCTCCATCACCAATTGGAACGCCTAACATTAAAAACCTCTTAGGCCTTGTCATAGCTACATATACTGTTCTCAGCTCCTCTTCTAGTAAACTTTCACCAGTACACCTATCTATTATTGTTTTATATTTTGTATTATTGGCCTTGCTATCCAAGACAACAAGAGTTGCCTCAAAAGTTTCTCCCTTTGCCGAATGAATCGTTCCCACCCTTATGGGTAAATTTAATGATTCACAATCGGTTGGCTTACTAAAAATATCTTCTATCATCAATGCTCCCTTTCCTCTTTTTACTGCCTCATTAATATTATCTATTTTAAAAATTACACCAAACACAGAAGAAGATGATGATAACCAATCGGACACACGTCCTGACGCTCTTGGAGTTTTTTTTACAATATGATGTATAAATTTACGCCACGTTACTAGTCCATTCTTTTGAATATATAATCTTAATCCATCTCTCGAATAACGCTTTTTGGTCAAAACCTCAAAACAACCTCTTTCAATCATTTTATGACCAATCTTATAATAACCATTTTCTATCAAATAAAGACCTTCACAAATTTCTCCGCACCAAGAAAAATTATCTCTCCAAATACTATTATCATTATCGGGAATAAGCGATATATTATTAAAAACACTACTAACCTCATTTACAATCCTTTTAGTTCTACATAAAATTGAAACATTTTCTTTTGTTGTTGGAATGCCAAGAGAGGTGCATTTTTCTAAAAAAGTATTCGTGATATTCAATATATTATCATATTCTCTTATTTCTGGCTGAACCTCTATACCTGAAACATCTGGAGATACTGCATTGGCTGGAGATGATAATGTTGATAATTTATAGACAAAATTACAAATATTTTGAGAGCTTCTTCGACATTCATTTAATTGTTTTAGTTTCCATTCATTGCACTTGTTCGTAAACAATTCTGGATTAGCATTATTCCACTCAAAAATAGCTTGATCTGGATCACCCACTATAAAAATTTCTTTCAATCCTGATTTAGATAGTTCATCTATAATTGCCATTTGTATCTCTGTTGTGTCTTGAGCTTCATCGATAAGCAATACAGGAAACCTAGAAGCTAAGACCTTAGCAATTTCGGGATAAGTTTTAAGTATTTTCAATGCAAAATAATTTGCATCATGTTGATTTGCATATCCCGAATTCAATAATACATTCTTCTTACTTCTAATTATACCTGCTAATCTAAGCGGCGGTGCGGGATATTTTTGCGTAAAAACGAAATTTCCATTTATATCGAACGACGTTCTATCAAACCATTTTTCGCCAACAGTATGACCGTGCCATTTATCGTGAGGCTCTCCAACTAAAACTGGCCGCTTATGACAACCCAAAACTAAATGACCAAACGGAAGAAATATATAATGATTAATAAAACTATCTATTGTTCCTAAAAAATGAGGATACCTAATTGATATGTCTCCAAATTTTACTAAATTCTTTTCAATTTCTTCCCATGCGGTATTCGTAAATGAGAGCGTAGCCATCCCAACATGCTTTTTATCCCATTTTAATAACTTATTAGCTAGTCTTGCCGTCACTGCAAAAGTCTTCCCACTCCCAGGACATGCCCTAACTACAACCCTATTTGATTCAATAAAAACTATGTCTTTTTGTTTTTCAGATAGAGAATTAAACATTTCTTTGTGTCACCCATTCTATTGATTTCTTAATATACTCAGGGACAGAAAAATTACTAGCATTAATTTTAGATGCTAACTTTTGAGCAAATTCCCCCTTATCTCTATTTGAAGATAATTTATTCAAAAAATTATCAGCATCTTTTATATCTGTTTCTGGATGCATATCTTTATAGACCTCTTTTATTATGTCTGAGTTTTTATCCTGATTAAATAAATCGTGTTCAAATGTTTTTTTAGACATCTGGACGTCAAGAATGCCAGATTTTAATTTTAAAGCATTTTGTGCTCTTTCAGACATCTTATTATCTATAGAATCCGAATCGGTAACAACAACGCATCTACTATTAAGCCTTTTGTTTTCTTCTTTAGAATTAAATATCTTCGCAAAATGACTAAAAGATACTCCTCCGACATTAACTATTTCTATGCCCCATTTTGTAAGGTCGTATTTTTCTTTATCACCATCTTTATCTTTTTCTCCCATAATTCTAGCAAAAACAGGAAAAAGCAATGATTCAGATATTCCTTCTACGAGAATAACCCCATTAGCAAAAAATAATTGTGCTTTTGTGACATCAAGAAATCTATGCAAATAAGATCTATCTTCCTCATCAAGATCAGAATTTTTTAATGATAATGTGTGAATTTTGTTATTTATATTTTGAAAAACTATGACTGTGTCAAGATTAGTTTTTGCTGTAATTGTTGGAGAATGAGATGTAATGAAAACCTGCATTTTATTAGATAATATTTCAAAATAAGAAAATAAAACATTCTGTAATTGTGGATGTAAATGAGCCTCCGGCTCTTCTATTAATAAAGCGATATAACTTTCTTTTTCTATGTCTTGTATGCCTAATAATTCACTTAGCACAGAGGCAATGTATATTCTATTATTATCTCCAAGCCCATTTTGAATAATTTGAAACCATTTTTGATTTGAATCATCGTCTTTTAATGAAAAAAAGACTGGTAATCGAGCTCTTAAGTCTCCAACAATTCTTCTAAAATCGGAGTCAATAAACCTTAAGTCTATATTAATTTCTTTTCCCTTTATTGACGAAAAATTAAGATGTTCATTAATTTTTGCCTTAGCAAGCTCTCTTAGTTCTTTCCAGCATTTATCTTCATGTAGCAATTCTTCTAATTTTTTAGCTAGCTCCTGCTGACGAATTTTATTAGATTCAATTTTTTCCAACAAGCTTCCTAACTTATTACCCTTACTAGCTTGCAAGTCTCTTGAAGCGTCTCTCAACGCACCTAAATATACATGCCTAATTAAATCAAGCATCTCTATCGGAATAGACTGACCTTCATTTTCTCCTCCCCAAATAGAAGAACGGAATAATTTTCTATCATTTTTTTCCTCAAAGAAAAATTTATAATGAATTTGGAGTTCTAATTGTCCATCACTTCCACATAATAAATCATAAAATATTGATTGTTCTACTTCATTTTCAAGTTGAAATATCATATCAAATTCAATCGGTGATACTTCAATCGTATAGTCAGATCTGTTTATATATAAATCATCAGGCTTTATGAAAATACTTTTTTCTTGATCTCCCCAACCAAGACATATTCTTAAGGCATCCATTACAGTAGTTTTACCAGAATTGTTCTCACCAATAAAAATATTTAGGCCTTTACCAAGGCATAAATCTAAATTATTAATATTTCTAAAATTTCTAATCGAAAATTCTTTAATAAACATATAATTAAATATAAAACTATTATTATGTTAAGCTATCTTTGCTTTGATTATATCACTAATTTGACATTTTAAAATGGTAGAGTATAATATACTTATATTTAGGGCAAAAAGTAGTTGCCTGATCCCTGCTCAAGAAGGGATGAAGAGTTAGAAGTCAAGTATAGCCAAGCGATAATTACAATTATAATCACAATTAAGTGATAAAGTGTATCAGGCTATAATTTATTTCTAACTCTTTTTGTTTGGAGATAAATTCATAAAGATAGCTTTAAGTTTAAGAGATAAATAATAAACTTAATGTTATTGAATATGAACAACAATAAACTCAGGATTGTTTATTTTGATATAAACAACTCAAAACCTTACGGAGGCTATTTTTACTTTCGGAACTGGGAGATACTCAAAATTTACGCTTAAACCGAACTACGGAAAGCGAAATTTTGTTTACTCAATAATAAGAAGGCGAAATATCTGTTTTGCCTAATTTTCAAATTACAACTAAGTGTTTGAAAAATAATAACATATAAAATATGGATAAAAAAGAATGTTCCCTTATCAATTCGGTTGTCAAAAATTGCGACAGGGCAAGCGATGGTAACCTAAAAATAGAAGCAAGGGAAAAAATTATAAAATCCCTTAAAAAGTATTTGGAAAATACTGGTCGAGCAAATATATCCGAAATATCGGCCATGCTTGGGCTATCAAGGCAGACAACTAAGAATTTAATAGATGAAATATTAATAGAATGGCACCAAGAAATTGAAGATCAAACCTTGGTTCAATCTAAATGGGTAGAATCTATCTTAAGGGATATAGACCAAGATACAAGAATATTTGGAAAAGAAGAAATTGCAATGATTAATTTAAAATCTTCGATGTTGAGCAAGCTCAATGCTCTTCAAAAATTAGCATTAAAAAATGAGTCATTTAAAATTTATATAGTAAAAAGAGATGAAACTAAAGAATTGGGAAGCCCGAACCCACTATAATTCAGAAATCATACATTAGTTAAAGATAAGCACTGGCAAGATAAAAATAAAATAAAGTTATGAAAGAAAAAATTAAAATAAATATTGAATATGTGGATATAAATCTGCTTAAACCAGCAGAATACAATCCTCGAAAACACAATAAGGTAGATGCTGACAAACTCAAAAAGTCAATTCAGCAATTCGGAGCTATAGACCCCTTGATTGTCAATTGTGCTCCTGCACGTGAGAATGTGCTAATCGGAGGACACTTCCGATTGGAAATCTTAAAAGAACTTGGGTACAAAGAAGCACCTATAGTCTATGTAAATATACCAGACATAGAAAAAGAGAAAGAAATCAGTCTGCGTTTGAATCGCAATACAGGATCATGGAACTTTGATTTACTTAAAGAATTTGACATGGATCTTCTTCTTGAGTCTGGATTCGACAATAACGACCTTTCTGATATTTGGGACTCAAATATGGAAACAGAAAATGATGGATTCTCTGAAGAGGAAGAAATCAAGAAAATTGATAATATCTATGTTAACAATGGGGATTTATTCCAATTAGGCAATCATCGATTAATTTGTGGCGATTCCGCTAATCAAGAAACGGTCAAAAAAATATTAGATGGAGAGAAAACTTCTTTTATTTATTGTGATCCTAATTACAATATATCGCTTAATTATAATTCCGGGATTGGAGGAAAAGCTACATACGGAGGGAAAACTAACGATCATAAACCTGATGCTGAATATAAAGAATTCTTAAAAAAGACGATTGCTAATGCCCTATCGGCAGGAAGTAGCGACTTGCATATATTTTACTATTGCGACCAGAAATATATTGGCTTAGTCCAGTCTATTTATGAAGAATTGGGAATCAGCAATCAAAGAGTCTGTTTATGGATTAAAAATGGGTTCAATGTTACGCCTCAAGTTGCTTTTTCTAAATGTTATGAACCATGCATTTATGGAATCAAGGGCAAACCTTTTCTTTCCAATATTCATAACTTGAGCGAGATAATGAACAAAGAAGTGGGAACTGGCAATCGCACCATCGATGATATTCTTGATATTATCGATATTTGGCTCGCTAAAAGGTTGCCAGGACAGGAATACGAACATCCTACTCAAAAGCCCACCACATTACATGAAAAAGCCCTAAGAAGATGCACGAAAATAAATGACATCGTCCTTGATCTCTTTGGAGGTTCAGGAAGCACTCTTATTGCTTGCGAACAACTAAAACGCAAGGCCTATTTAGTCGAAATAGAGCCGATATTCGTACAGTTAATAATTAATAGATATGAAAAACTTACAGGAAAAAAAGCCAAAAAGCTTAATTAAATATGGCGATTGCTTTAGGCTCGGTTCGCACATACTTTGCTGCGGAGATGCAAGAGATAAAGATATTGTTGAAAAAGTTCTAAATGGACAAAAAATAAGGTGCATTATTAGTGATGTCCCCTACGGAGTGGCCGTAGTTGAAAATAAGGCTGGATTCAAGCAGAAGCTTAGCTGTGAAAAAGAAATATTAAACGACCACGAACAGAGCGAAGAAGAATATAAGGAATTTACTAAGAAGTGGCTGAAGTTAGCAGTCTCCTTCTTGGAAAAGAAAAATTCAATCTATATTTTTAACTCTGACAGAATGATATTCGCCTTAAGGAGTGGAATGATAGATGCTGGGTGCAAGTTTTCACAGTTGTTGGTATGGATTAAAAATCAGCCAGTTATAGGAAGATTAGATTATCTTCCACAGCACGAACTAATTGCTTACGGATGGTATGGGACTCACCTTTTCCGCAAAAGCAAAGATAAATCCTTGCTGTTTGCACCGAAACCAAGCAAGAGCAAGTTTCATCCGACAATGAAGCCAATGAGCCTGTTAAGGCAAATTATACTTAATGCTACTGAGATCGATGATGTTGTTTATGATTGTTTTGGTGGTTCAGGCACGGCACTTTTGGCTGCCGAACAGACCAAGAGAAAGTGCTGCATGATTGAATTGGATAGCGAGTACTGCCAAATCATCATTGACAGGTACGAAAGCTTAACTGGCGATAAAGCAATAAAAATATGAACAAGGAAATAATATTAAAAGAAAAAGAACTAATTGTCGAACAGCTCAAAAAGACTCCTATTATAACAGTATCTTGCGAAAAAACTGGAATCGCTAAAGCAACTTTTTATCGCTGGAAAAAAGACGATAAAAAATTCTCAATAGCAGCCGATGATGCAATTATTACTGGAAGCCAATTGATAAACGACCTAGCTGAGTCCCAGCTAGTGTCGGCTATCAAGGATAGGAATCTGACGGCGATAATTTACTGGCTCAATCATCACCATAAAACTTATGAAACAAAGGTGCATATTGAGGGAAAGATAAAAACAGAAAGAGTTCTTACCCTTGAAGAGCAGAAGTGCATTAAAAAAGCTCTTGAACTATCAAGGCTCTCTATCGGAGAATTGATTAATAAAAATAAATAAAATATATGAACAATATTAAATTCAATATTAATGAAATAGTAAAAGATCCTATTATTAGAAAAAGATTAATCTTTGAAAGTCATAAATACTTTTTTAGCATTTACTTTAATAACTATATCACTCACGAGTCAGCCGATTTCCATGACAGGATATTTGATATCACGGAAAATGAAAATATTAAAAATGGACTGGTCATGGCCTTTAGAGGCAGTGCAAAATCGACCATCCTTACTACTTCCTACCCTATCTGGGCAATTCTTGGAAAACCGCAAAAGAAATTCGTAGTAATAGTAAGCCAGACTCAAAGGCAAGCAAGGCAGCATCTTGAGAATATAAGGATGGAGCTATCAACTAATCCATTACTTAAAGATGATCTCGGACCGTTCAAAGAGATTAGCGAAACTTGGGGGTCAATGTCTTTAACCATCGACAATTTCAACGCAAAGATAACAGCCGTTTCTATGGAACAGACCATTAGGGGAATGAAATATATGAGCCATAGGCCAGATCTAATCATCTGCGACGATATTGAGGACTTAACAACGGTTAAAACCCAAGAAGGCAGAGATAAGATATTCGAATGGATAACTGGAGAAATTATTCCTACTGGAGATATAGGCACTAAAACTATTTTCGTGGGAAATCTTCTCCATGAAGATTCTCCTATTGTAAGAATCAGGAATAAAATAAAGAACAAGGAGATTGATGGCGTATTTCTCGAAATTCCTTTATTGGATGATGAGAATAATATTGCTTGGCCAGGGAAATATCCAGATATGAATAGCATAGAGGAAGAAAAGAAAAAAACAATGGATGAGTACGCATGGAGCCGAGAATACTTACTGAAGATTATCTCAAAAGAAAACCAAATTATAAAAAATGACTGGATAAATTATTATAACGAACTACCAATATCGCCGAATAAAAGAATCACAAAAATACTAGTAGGGGTAGACTTGGCTATCTCCCAGAAAACTACTAGCGATTTTACAGCCATTGTACCGATAGCGATATTCAGTTCAAAAACTTATCCAGATATATATATTCTGCCTGGGATAATAAATAACAAATTTACCTTTAAAGATATGCTTGATAAAATTAAAGATAAGCATGATTACATAAAAAATTTACATAGTATGTCTCCCCTGTTTTTAATAGAAAAGAACGGATTTCAAGATGCAGTGGTTCAAGAGGTCGAAAGAAAGGGTGTTCGAGCTGAAGGAATAACGACTTCAGCTGAAAAAAGAGAAAGACTTACTTATGTGAGCCATCTATTTCAAGAAGGTCATGTCTTTTTCCCTAAGAAAGAAGCTGAATTGCTAATAAGGCAATTAACTGGTTTCGGCTCCGAGAAACATGATGACTTGGTTGATGCTCTAATTATATCTCTAGAATATGCACTAAAGCATAAATTTGGACTTGGCGGAGCAACGATAAACAGAGACGGATCAATAACCATCTTTACCCCCTTCTCGCAAAAGACAATAGAGCAAAAGAAGGATTATTATAGACGCCTCGAAGAGCGTAATAACAGAGGTGATTTTCTGCGTTAATTATAAGAATCAATAATGCCGTCATTATTGTTATCATAAAAACAGTTTGTAGGGGTAACATCCCACCAACAATACTGCCATTGACTGCCACTTCCATAATTAGAAAGATTTTTTGAATCTGGTTTGCCAAATTCATAAACAAGCATATCGTAAGCCATTCCTATCCATATTTTTTTACCAGCGACTCTCTCGCAATCCTTTTCTGTCCATTCTGGATGCTTGGTGCAAATTATTCCTGCCGGTGAAGAAAACCATGCTTCTTCTTTTTCATCTAATATGACTTGGCGTGCCCTATCTATAGCATCTGCTTCTGCTTTTACTTTAATTCTAGCATCTTCCGCTGCCTTAGCGTCTGCTTCTGCTTTAATTCTTACTTCTTCATCGGCCTGTTTTATAGCTTTTCTTTCTTCTTCGGTCAAAATACGTCTAATATTTAAAATTTTACTTGTAGTAGTACTTTCTATTCCTTTATTTGTTGCTGATATAATAAAACTATTTTCTTCTTTCGGAAGAACTACTTCGTATTCAAATAATCCATTATTAACGGGAATAGGAGCATCATTAATTTTAATTATGGAATTAGCTGGCTCAACATTTCCCTTTATTACGATTCTTTCTGATTGTATAGAAAAACCATCTTCTGGAGAAAGATTGCTTATAGCTGTCGGCCTATTTAAATAATTAAAATAAAAAGGAATACAAATTATAATTATCGCTAAAAAACAGGAGGATATAATTTTATTTTTATTGCTCCAATCGGTTTTTATCCAAACCAATAATATCAAAATGGCTGGGATTGAATAATACCAATAAACAACAGCGAGACATATAATAAAAGCTGCTAAGAGAGCCATTGACCCAAAAATAAACATTTGGTAAAAATTTGGGCTGGTTTTTACTTTTAAGAAATTATAAATTTCATCACTTAATCCTTTGTTGTTAATTTTAATTTTGAATTTACTTTTCTTGTCTATAATTATTCTTTTTCTAAAAATATATAATAAAATTAAAGGAATAGCGATGCGCCAAAAATATATGATAAATATGACTGCGAAGAAATCGCATAACAAGGCGAGTAACCACAAAGCTATATTTTTCAATAAACTATTTTTATTATTTTTAGAAACTTGATTATTACTAATATGAGATTTTTTGAGTGGATTATTAAAATTATTGATATTAAAATTACCATCAATCTTTTTAATTTTATTTTTTTTAATTGAATTTCCATTATATGCATCTACTAACTGCCATATCCAAATAATCAAACCTGGAAATACTAGACAAAAGCATCCAATAATAAAAAATATAAAAATAAGAACCCCTTTCCCCACTTCTCCTTTAACAATTTGACCAAGGCCAGGAATAAAAAACGACAACAATGTTGGAATACCATTATCGCGATTCTTATGATCGGCTTGGTTTCCCAGAGAATACCTTGATTTAGCCTCAGCACGAATCCGTTCTTCTTCCTCAATTTTTTCTATTTCCTCTTTAGTTAATGCCATAAATTTTATTTATTGTAATTATTAATTTACGACTAATAAATAACCTATGAGGGTTTTTATACAAAAAGCCCACCACAGGTAGTGACCGAAGCCACTCATACCAGTTTCCCGATATGGCAGGAAATACGACCCCGTGATGGGTTCTTTATGTATTTCCTGACTTCGAGCCATGCCCTTGAAATTCAAAGGTTTAGGCCACTGCTATTAAATTGTAATTACATAATAGCTTAAAAGCTAAAAATTGTGTAGTCTTTCAGTCTCCAGTTTGTCTACATCTGGATCTGGACTTCCTTCTACTCTTGCGACATCTTGTCTCTAGAATAACAAAGAAACAAACATATGACAGATACAAAATATTGCCTATACGCAAGAAAATCAACGGAATCGGATGAAACCCAAGCTCTTTCAATTGATTCCCAGATTAAAGAAATGCTAGATTTGGCCAAGAGAGACAATCTCAATGTAATTGAAATAAAACAAGAAAAACATTCCGCTAAAGAGGTTGGGCAAAGACCAGTCTTTAATGAAATAATCAAAGAAATAAGAGAAGAAAAGTTTAATGGAATATTAACATGGGCACCAGATAGGATAGCAAGAAACGCCGGAGACTTGGGAACAGTTGTGGACATGATGGATAACGGCAAACTGAAAGAGATAAGAACTTACGGCCAATCCTTCGGCAACTCCCCTAATGATAAATTCTTACTGATGATCCTAGGGTCTCAAGCTAAACTAGAAAACGACAACAAATCGGTAAATGTCAAAAGAGGCATGAAAGCCAAGTGTTTTATGGGCTGGCGACCTGGAATGCCACCCCTAGGTTATATGACCAATAAGGAGGGCGTTAAAGGCCAAAGAAAGATATTCCTAGACACAGTTAGGGCTCCCATAATCAAGCAAATGTACGAAAAAGTAGCCCATGAGAAGTATAGCGGAAGAAAGCTCTATGAATGGCTAAAATCTATGAGATTTAATACTAGGACTGGGAAAGATGTAACCTTAAGCTCGGTCTATTTAATTCTTAAAAACACTTTCTATTACGGAAAATTTGAATACCCTGTCGGAAGTGGATCATGGTACGATGGAATACACGAACCCATAATCACTAAAGAATTATTTGATAAAGTCCAAGAACAGATTACCAGTGAAAATATGCGATGTGAAAATAAAGAATTTGCCTTTACCAAACTAATTAAGTGCGGACTGTGCGGATCAGGGATAACGGCTGAAGAAAAATTCAAACGAATGAAAAATGGCACTATCCATAAATACATCTACTATGGATGCACCAGAAATAAAGACATTCATTGTAAGTGTGGATACGTCAGAGAAGAAGAACTAATTAATCAACTCACTGGACTAGTTGATAAGCTAGATGTCAATCAAGATGACATAAAGAAAAAACTTGATTGTGAAATCAAGAAATATAATAACTTCAGATATGGAATACTCGGAATAGATGAAAAGAAGGAAAAAACAGAAGAAAAACTGGATTACAAAAAATATGCTAAATACATTTTAACCCAAGGATCAATTTATGAAAAAAGAGAGCTACTATCATGCCTAAAGGGTAAATTAAAAATTAGTAATGGCTTGCTCTCACTAGATAATTAGAAGTCAAAAATCTTCCAATCTTCCCAGTTTCCTTTTTCGCATTTTTCCCAATCATAAACACTCTCGTCATTTATCAACCACTCATGACTACGCTGAATAACAATCCCACCAAATACTTTCTTGTTGCCTTGATTAATTAAATATTTTTGCAATGATTCGGCTTTAGCTTTTGTATACGTCTTACCATCACGATCACCAACGTCTTTAATCTCAAGTAGCCCAAGACGACCATCTGAAAATTTAACCAAATAATCGGGATAAAAGGTGCTTATGCTTCCTGAATATTCATACTTAATGCCAAAATACTCTTGTTTATTTTCTCCATTCTTCCACCACCAATCTATTTTTGAACTATTTTTATTTAATAAGTCTTCAAATTCCCTCTCTGGTTTAGATCTATCAGTATTTAAATAACACGGTTCATAAACATACTTTTTAGTTTTTACAATTTCGTCAGTATATTCATTATAAAATTGTTCTGACTTAATATCAAAAGGATATTTTTGCTCGCTCTCTTCTATGCGTTGACGAACCTCTTTTTCTTTAACAATAATATACTGATCAATTGCTTTATTTAGAATATGCCCAAAATGAACTCTATTCTTATTATTTAAAAATATCTTCTGAGTTAAAAGCGAAGGATCTTTCCATTCGTCAGCACCAAGCTCTTTATTAAACCAAAGATAAATAGCTGTTTTAACTGCTGGAACAGAACGCTTAATATTTTTAAATGGTCCGAGATTATCTTTAATAAACTGCTCAAAGAAAACAGCTAACTCATCGACAGCTACATTTAACTTAGCTAAATCATTGGCATTAATTTTACCATCTAAATCATCAAAACTTTTTACATCTAAGGTTGTATCGGCAATCAATTCTTGCTGATATTTTTTAATATCTAAATTAATACCCTTAGTCTCAACCTTTTTAATATTATCTTTAATCTTATCTCCTTTTTTAATTTCAAAATAACTATTAGCTATTTTTTTAAATACTGGAACAAAGCTAGAAGTAACATCTCCATAATCAGCCCGTGCCTTATAGTAAGACTCTATCTTTATTGGTTTATATTCCTTAATACGAGTAGCTTTGAGATGTTTAATAATATTTGGATTATATTCTTCCTTTTTAACTGAAATTGATTGAATATTAGTATAAATATAACCTTTGTTTAAAATATCATTACTATAATGTCTCTGTTCGGGCATTCTTAAGATTCTACCAACAGTTTGTATTTCAAAAACGATACTATGCGTTTCTCTAAATTTAATAAGAATATGAGCCCTAGGACAATCCCATCCAGTATCAATGGCTTGTTTAAATATTAAAAATTCTATCTCATTGTTTGGTTCGGAAATCAAATCGATTGTTTCAGACTTTTGTTCAGCCAACCAAACAGCTAACTTACCATTTTTCTCGGTTATTCCCTTTCCAGCTAAAAATTTCTTAACGGCTTCTATTTTTTGTTCACCAGCTTCAGCATTAGGAATTTGCACTAGAACTAAAGGATTAATATTTGATCCTTCTTTTTCGAAAGCCTTCTTTAGTTCAATTCTTTTCCTATAAGCAGCCTCGAGCACAGCGGTTTGTGAATCTTCTTCTGATTTAGCAATCTTTTCTATATCCTCATTAATGATTAGCTCCTTCTTAATCATTCCTTCATCAATAACATCTTTAGGATCAACCTTAACAAACCCTGCCTTAGTCTCAAATAACTGATTAACTGTTGGCATTAAACGAGGAGTTGCACTCATCTCTAAAACAAGATCGGCTGAAATAATCTGCCTTAATTCTTGGGCCCTTTCACTGGAGGCATTAGTATGACTTTCATCAATAATTAAAATAATTCTCCTTTGCTCTTTTGTTTTTTCTAGAACATCCTGAAAGTTTAATTTTTCACCGTCCTTCATAAGAAGTACTTTCCATTCGCCTGTTTTACTGTTTTTGCTTCTCAATTTCTCCCAATTAGCAACTACAACTTCATTTTTAACAATTCTTTCTCTTCCACCCAAAAATTCTTCTTCGGCTAGAATAACTCGAGGAAAACCAGCAAAAACCCTTTCTAGAGCATGCTTACTCTGTATATGTAAATCTCCTTTACCTATACTCATCCAAACAAAACAAATATCATCATTAGGAAGTTCTTTAATTAGTTCTTCTATAAATTTGGCGGTCATTATCGTTTTTCCAGAACCAGTAGGTGCCTGAAAAACTAAAGTCTCTCCTGGACCATTAAAATCTAATAATTTTATTGCCTCTTGAATAAGCTGACCAACAGCTTTTTCTTGATAGGGCTTAAGATTAGTATTCATAGATTTGTTTGTATACATCTAATATTTTTTGTGGAATAGGTTCTAGTTTTGTGTTCTGCCAACCAGTAAAATCATTTTTATTTAACCCCAATGGATCAAGAGTAAAACAATAAAGAACTTTTTCTTTATTAATTTTGTTTAGTTCTTTTTTTAAATCATTTAAAGTTTTGTAACCCAATGAATAATATACAGCTAAAATTTTATTGCCTTGTTGGAAAATACGATAATCATTAGTTTTTTTAATTTCATCAAAAACACCTTCTCGCAAACAAAGCATTTCGGTGCATTCTTTGGTTATGCGAATTTTGAAATCATCTTTATTGGAAGCGTCTTTAACAAATTTAGTTTTGAAATATTTTAAATTTCCACCAAGACCATTAATAAAATTATTCTTTTGTGATTGATATCCACAAATTACTTTTTGTATACGTGGATAACAAATGTCCGAACAAATTTTATGTTTTTTTGAATGTCCACTATCATCTAATTCTTCATCGTTTGTACAAAGAATGAAAGAGCGTTGCAGTCCGTCTGCATTGTTCAACTCTATAACTGCTTGACCTGTCGTTCCTGATCCAGCCATAAAATCTAAAATAATCGAATTTTTATTAAAATTGTAATAATTTAAGATTCGTTTAATCAATTCAACTGGTTTAGAATATTTAAACAAATGAAACCCAAATATTTCTTTGATAATTGTGGCGCCTTCACCAGTTTTTATATCTGTAATAATATTTTTTTGTGGTGCTGATCTTTCGATGAGCATGCCTTCATTATCTGCATACATATAGTTTTTATAATATACAGCCCAACCAGACTTTTTCTTTTTAGTTTTTTTGAATTCAATATAACCATTCTTTATGCCCCACTTAACTTTTTCTTTTCCCCATTTCCATGTCCAGCCATCATTCACAAATTTCGTCCTACCATTTGGATACGCTTTTGTTCCATCAGGACAGGTTATCGGATAATTCAAGCTATCGCTATATCGCAAGCCACCCCTATCAAGATTATCTGGATAATAAACACCGCGACTAGATTCATAATTATCTTTAAAACGATAACGATCTTTTTCATAAGAAAACTTATTACGAGAAAAAGCTGTCATGCCTTTATCCGATTTTACATAAACAAGTATATATTCGGTTGTAGTATCAATAGTTTTCGCATCCGAAGCACCTGTTTTGCTTTGCCAAATTATATTTGTAATAAAATTACTTTCTCCAAATATTTCATTACATAATAATTTTAATTGTGCCTGTTCATTATCATCTATTGAGATAAAAATTACGCCACTGTCAGACAATAAATTTTTTGCTAATTTCAACCTTTTACTCATAAATGAAAGCCACTTGCTGTGTCGATAAGAATCTTCTTTTTCTACAAACCGACTACTAAAATTGTCATTATACTTAAAATCCTTATTGCCTGTGTTGTACGGCGGATCAATATAAATCACATCAATTTTGCCCTGATGTGTAAAATTCAAAACCGAGAGAGCATGATAATTATCTCCTTCAATAAGAATATTTACCGGTCCACCGTTCTTGTCTATGATTTCTTTACTCTTAATCTCTTTCAAGACGGGTAAAGCATTCGCGGTGTCTTTTTCGAATTGTTCTTTAACTTTTTCTTCATCCCAGATAAGCCCGTACTTTTTACGAGATTCTAGTTTTTCAATTACTTTTATAAGATCTTGTTTTTCTAATTTTGAATAATCTTTTGCCATATTAGTTTACAAACAATATAGCATTTATTTGAAAAAATATGAAATTATATAATCAAAAACCGACTCTAATGTCGGTCTCTCGATAACTTTAATCTACCGCTAGGAGGTCGCTCCCTCGATAAAAATCTTGTCTGCTCCCGTGTACGGTCCAGTGCCCCACCAAGGCAATAACCATAAGCATTAATTGAATTATGTTTTAATCATAGTATGCCGGTGAACGGTCTATGCTATTTCTATACTTTCCTCAAAAATTCCCTTATTTTTTAAAAATATTACAGCACAACCATCAGATTCTATTTTTGTTTCAAAAATGGCCTCAATATCTAATCCTGAAGGTTCTTCTTGATAAATATTTGGTAGTATTTCAATATGTGGACCCCATTTTTTGTTATCTTGATTTTGAGTAGATATTATTCTATATTTTATATTTATTTAAGGTAATGAAAATTATCGAAATTATTTTTAAAACATCCTTGGAAATAGTCAAACGTAAAACCTCTTTCATGTTCTTCGCATTTTTTAATCTCATAACTATAAATTGAAAAATATAATAGCCCGTTAATAATTGCTAAAATTAAAATTGCTCCTAAAAATTTAAATAATATTCCCAAATCTTTTTTAAAAAAATTATCATTACCATAAATAACGTAAATAAAAATATTATAATAAATAAACTGAATTAATAAAAATAAAAGATAGTCTGATAACAGTGCCGATAAAAATAAAATAACAAATACTATTCCATTATTAACCCCTGTAAAACCACTAAAACTAAAATCTGACCATAAGGAAGCCCATAAAATTATAGGAAAAACCAAAATAATAATCGAATAAAAAACTACAAAAAGTCTATGCCACCATTTTTTCTCTAATTTTTCATTCAAATCTTTATTGTCTTGATTAAAAGGAAATAATATATTTTTCATAAAATTAAAACACCTCAAAAAGAGGTGCCATTACTAACTATTAATATTTGACCGTAATCGGTCTCTCGATACTTTTTCATATTGGCTCAGAATTGTGAACAGCGTTAGAACGATAATTCAACAGCAAACTGAATACATTTACATACCAGACCTAAGGGGTTATGCCGATAAATAAACTACCCTACCACGCTACTCACTATATTTTAAATCCGAGCCACGAAAGAATCTTGCGCCATCCTTATAGATGGTTGGAAGTCCTACAAACTGGACATAGCTATTGTATCTAGTATTGATCAGCATAACGCCACCATAATAAAGTTCCAATTAGTCCCAAAATACTTGTTAGTGAAAGAATAATATAACTTACAATTCCTATAATTGCAGTTTCTGTGGCGCTAGCGAATAACGCAGGGATTGCCCATGGGAAATATGGCCCAAGATTCACTAAACCAATAAACTGAGCAATGACCATTGAAAGAAACACAAATCCCATTGGGGGCAAAAATCCGCGGCCATAACTCGCAAAAAATGCCACAGGCGCACTGAGCAAAATTGTTAAAATGGAAGCAATAGTATAAATATACACACCATGGAAAACTATTTCGCTTGACCATCCCGCTAATTGGATAATCAAACCGATAGCAAAGCCAAAAACCAGCGAAACAATTGAAAGCAAGATACACCAAATTGCTATGACAATAAATTTAGATATAACAATAGTCGATCTTGATACGGGCAACGCGAGTAAATCTTTAACTGTTCTGTCGGAATATTCTCTGCCAAAAACCCAACTAGTTATAAATCCAAAGCCGAGTAACCCAAGCAAGGCTATTGACAGATTTAGTAATCGGAAATAAGCGGACCAATCAGAATTCCCAAATAAAGCCGTCTTGCTGCCAATCATCCCAAGTTTTGCAGATAAGTCGGGGTTTTTTGCAACAAACATCAATAAACCCGTAAGTATTGGGATTAACAAAAAAGCAAAAATAGTTATCCAGAATATTTTTGACTTGGTAATTTTCAGGCTTTCTGTCCAAATTGCTGAGAAAATATTTTTCATTTTTTTGCTCTGATTATTCTTAAAAAGTATGATTCAAGATTTTCTTCTTCGACTTTTAGCAAGGTTGGGGGGACACCTGTTTGCACCAAGATACTAGCAACCTTTTCAGGATGATTTATTGCTTTATTGTCTATTATTTCTAAGAGTCCTTCATCGGATAAATTAACAGAAAATCCTTCTTTCATGAGAACTTTTTTTGCAGCTTCTTTATCCAGAGTATCTATAATAAGTCTTTTGTTTAGGAGATGCTCAAGTTGATTTGAATTTACTTCTTGTATTAGTTTGCCTTCGTGGATAATTCCAATCCTGTTTACTAGCTTGAAAATTTCTCCTAAGTTGTGACTAGATATAAATACTGTAACTCCGTGATTAGAGGCAAGGTCTTTTAGAAGTTCTCGAATTTCGACAATACCAGCTGGATCAAGTCCATTTGATGGCTCATCTAAAATTAGTACGTCGGGATTATGTATTAGTGCTTTTGCCAAACCAAGTCGTTGTGCATTTCCCAAAGATAAATGTTTCGCCTTTCTGTCTTTATAGGAAGTTAGCTTTAATTGTTGGATGACGTCATCAACTGATTTATTGGGTATCTGGCGCAATCTGCGGATGATTTCGAGATTCTCTTTGACAGTAAGTTCAGGATATGAATATGGAGTTTCTACAAGATAACCAACTTTTGCCCACAAGTCATAACTATCCGCATTGACTTTTTTATTAAATAAGAATGATTCGCCTGTTGTTGGACGAATCATCCCCAATAGCATGCGAATGGTGGTTGTTTTACCCGCACCGTTAAGCCCCAAAAATCCGTAAATCTCCCCCCTTTTAACGCTCAACGAAACACCATCTACAGCATGTACATTGCCAAAATGTTTGGTTAAATTTTCTGTTTTGATAACATCTTCCATAATTTCTAATTTATTAACTCCTCTATTGAAGCACTCAACGTCTTGGCGATTTTGAGGCACTCGGGTCATGCTGATAAAAAATTGTCTTGGCGGAATCATTCGGGTTAAATACCCTGTTATATAAGGTGCTATAAAGAGTTTTTGTTTTGAATATAATACTTAATGCCAATAATTATCTGAATTATCGCCACAACGATAAAAATAAATCCTCCTATGTTGTCATCTTTTCGAAAAAACACAATAGAAAATAACGACCAACAAACAGCCTGAACAAAAGACAGCCACATCATCGTATTTTTACTAAATTTTTTATTAAACATAAAAGTATTGTATTATTAATTTTTACATCTTTTTTGTAGCCAGCTTATGAAGAAAAGGGTTCCGACAACGACAGCTGGGCCGGATATTGAAGCGTACCAGCTCCAATGACGATCAAAGCCGACCATCCAGACATAATAAAGGGCAAAAATGAAAAATACTATCGCGCCAACTATGTCCCATTTCCAGGCCGCTATAATCGCTATCAATAAAATTAACGGAATCAAAAGATGCATAAAAAGAGCGGGTAATACTGCCAGTCCCTGATATTCGCTAAACACATCTAAGGCGAACATAGACAAAAATATTATAAACAAAAGGGACAAAATTCTCGGACTCCAATGTAAAAATTTGTTTTTCATAGTTTTGTTGATTTATATTTTTTAATATCCACCTTTAGTTTATCAGAAATTTTCCTACAAGAACAGTTTCTTGCGTGTTCAATATGCCACTGCATTCTTTGCTCAAAAGTGGGATTTTTAGGCATTCTATTCTCTGAATGCCATTTAGCATTTAATTTTTTATTCATGCTTTTTATCTTTTAGTTTCGGATAGTAATTTGTATAAACTGCCCGATATAGATTCACTAAATTATTAGCCCGAAAAGACGCTTCCTCGTGAGAAATCTCTTTCCCGTATTCCTTCTTATAAATCTTTTGAAATTCAATTATTGCTTCTTCAGGTAACATGAATTCAATATTTTAAATCTGACTTCTGGTCGATATTTGATATTTCTTTTTTCTTTTATCAAATGCCTTTTCTCCGCCCTCTAAAATATCACAAACCTGTTCGATAATTCCGTTTTCGAATTGGTCGACTGGCAAATTCGGCAATTGCTTTGCTTGATCCTCAAGCGATCCAGAATCATATTCGAGACGAGGCGTACGCTTGCCATTATAATTTGAGACAATAATTTGTTCGGCGTCTGTATTAACGACAAGATTAGGATTATGGGTCACAATTATAATCTGTCTGTATTGTTTTCGGGATCGGAAATAATCAATTAAGTCCTTATAAACTGAAAGGTTATCTAGATTCTCTTCTGGCTGATCTATAATAAGAGGTCTATAATCTCCTTTATCGATCTCTAAATACAGCATTAAAAGAATAATACCCTTCTGGCCAGGAGATAAGAGATATAAATCGGTATCATCAAACTTTAAAGACGAGATAATCTTAAAATTTGTTGGATCAAAAAGCCAATTAAAGAAATCATCGATACTGTAGTTTTCGCGTAATTGTTCTTCTATGGCAATACTACTGCCTTCAAAGGTGGTAAAACTCCCTAAGATTTTATTGATCTGAGCCTCTAAAATAGCATCGGCAAAATCACCTCGTATACATTCATCCCAAAAAAAATTTAGTATTGTTTTCAGCGTGTTAATCTCCCTAAAATTTCCGCGTCGCGTTCGATCTATAATATCTAAACCGCTTCGATAATGAGGATCGAGTTGATAATTGATTTGTGCTTCAAATACAAGTTTTTTATCAGTATCGGTTCCAGCAGAAAGTATATCTTGTAATGGTTTATACAGCTGTTCAATCTGCGTTTTCTCCTCTTGCAATAATTTAAAGTAAGAGCAATATGTAACCATCCTGTCTTTCTCCAGTCGCTCTTTTTCAGGAGTTGATTCTGCTTTTATCTTAGTTATCTCATTCTCAAAAGCTTTAATTGATGCTTCAACTGATAGGGCCGTTCTCTTTTGTTGCTGATATTTCAGTTTGATTGTTTCAAAGGCCCTTGTTTGTTTCTGTTTTTCATCAATCCCATTGTTTAAAGACTGCAAATTATCGAAAGGTAGATCGGCGATTTTGATTGCAAGCAACTGGGCCACATCTTTTTTAGTACCTTCTTTTAGGGTTTTTAATTTCCCGCTAATTTCATTTTTCTTTTGATCAAGCAAGGTTTTAATTCCAGTCTCATTAATATCAACCTTAAAGACTGAGGGATCGGTAATGCCTACGTCCTGCAGAAGCGTTTCTGTTTCCTCTCTAAATTCTTCAACATGAGTTTTAAATACTCTTACTTTTGTTTCAATTTCAATAATTTTGCTAATTTGTGCCTGTAGTTCAATTATTTTGTTCTCAAATTTCTTTTTTATTTCAGATAAAGACGCGAGTTCTTCCTGACCCTTTTTGTCTTCTGCTGGAAGTTCTGGCAAACTTTTGTTTAATCTTTCTAATTCTTTCTTCTTTTCTTCAAAGGTCTTTTCTTTGTCTGGCAAAGTCTTAAGAATAGCAGACAAAGAGCTTATTTTTTTATTTGTACTATTAATTTTCTTTATAACCTGGTCTTTCTCGTACTGAAAAGAGCTTAATATCCGAGACTTCAGCTCATCAAAATCAGAGGCCCCAATTCGTTCCGTTTCATCAAGTGCTTGAAAAATAACATTCTCGATTTGTCTTTGTAGTTTCTCGCTATTCTTATGCGAACATAAATCTTCCACTGCACCCTGCGGTAGATACTGAATCAAGCCTTGATCCTTGGTAAGGTTGCCAACTTCAAATTCAGTTTTCGAATTATCGGCCCAATCGATTGTTATTTTGATATTGGAAATACTATCCCTATGCTTAGCCGCTTTTTTTAAAAAGGCATCTTCGTTATCGTCTTTACTACCAGCTCCGTAAGCAATTGCTTCGACCAAAGCCGACTTTCCAGAACCCCTACCACCAATGACTGCAATTAAATCTCGGTTTAACTCTAACTTAAAACCATCAGGAAACCACCCATTAGATGAAGGTATGGATATTTGCCTAATCACCTTGTGGTCTGGCTTGAAATTAGGAGGCGTAGTTCCAATAAAAACACGCGCATCTGGTTCGTTCAGTACTTGTTTCAAACCAGCGAATGTCGGATCTGCTTTTATCCAGAGTAGAGTCTTGCCAATGCGATCAATCTTATGAGCGTCTGACGAGTGAAGAATAAGGCCATTTAATTTATTGGTAATAAGGTCTTGTTTATTTTCAAGAATTTTTGCTGGATCATCTAAACTTGTTAAAGAAAAATTGGCAGTATTAATAAGGGTTCGTTTTTCGGCCGCAGCTTGATTCCATCGTGATTGGTCCCATTCGGAATAACCAATGGCAGTTACAAACCTTCCCTTAAAACAATTCTTTTTCAATAATTCTTCTATATCCTCTCGCTTATAAGTTATATTTTCAAAACCAACTTCCAGGTCCGATTTGCTTTGAACAGAGTTATCACTTGGCGCAGCCGATTTAATTTGCTGGCCCAATTCTTGAAGAGATCGAATTGTTGGAGTTTGTCTCCACTCAGTACCATCTTGAATCTTATATCCAGTAGATAAACAATTTAATAATTGATCTTTAATATCCTGGACCGAGACTGATGGATCGAAAAGAATATGAAAATTATGGCGCTTGGAACTATTTGCCGTACCACTAAACGTGTTCAGTCGGAATTCGATATTTGGAATAATAAGCTCTATATTTGGTATTTCACTTTTTCTCGTTGATAAATGTTCGTATCCTTCACAAAAGAGATAATCAGTTATGCCAATTACCTTTATTTCTTTAGGAAGTGAAGCAAGCTTGGAAATAAATGCATCCCAGGCCGTTTTATTATCTCCGCCGTATTCTTGAATTATTGATTTTGGAGTGTGAATGTGTAAATCCCACTTACGCCATTCTGAGCCTCTTGGATATTTACTATTCATAAATTTATGATGTCTTTTTAAAATAAATTGCTTTATCTAACTTTTGAAAAAGAAAATTTAAGAATGAAAGTAAATCAAGAGCTTCGTCCCTATTGACGGGCCAATCAAGAGCCGGTTCATGTGCTTGTGGATTCCTGATTGCTCGCATTAAACCGACCGAGAGATGCATAACGCCTTCTTGCTCATTCTTTTCTGTTTTTGTCTGTTGGGCATTAAGTTTAATATTTCCAGAAAGCGCAAGAGCATTTTCCATTAAGCGCGACCCATATTCGTCCGATTGTGATTTTTCTTGAACATCCTTATCGTAAACCTTACAGCACTCAAATACGGCGTGAAAATAGTTTCCTTCAATAAATAGTTTTCTTGCGTGCTGATTTATTTTAGTATGAAAATGACGATCATCAAATATTTTTGCATTTTCCGGTATTGTTTTAGAAAGAGATGTAGCTTTTTCATTAGACTTCCTTAATTTGCCATCTTCTCCAACTATTAATCCGTAGAACTTCAAGATTTGATTGACCTGTTTACAAATTTCCCCATGCTTTTCGGGAGCTGAAAAATATTCTTGCGGATCACAAAGTTGTTGTATTAGTTTGGCGATATTAAAGGTGCCATAAGTCCGTTTCTGCATTTCCTCAAGTGAGGCATAAACAAATCGCCATTTAGTTCCACCATCGTGGGTTATTTCTGGAAAGCCAGCCTTACGAAAAAGTTCGGATATTTCTGATCCTGTATAATTATCACCGATTATTTTCGCCAGCGCCTCAAGCGCAGATAATTTAAATGGTTCTAATTCCATATTTCACTAAATCTTTAATAATCCACAACCTACTTCCATTTTCGTATGATTTTCGGTATACTATAAATATATCACTTAGTTTAAAAAACATCAATTAAGTTTATGCCTTATCCAATAACAAAAAGACAAAAAGAAGTTTTAGACTTCGTCAGAGTCTTTATTGACGACAAAGGCTATTCTCCTACTCTAGAGGAGATAAAGAAAAGATTGCGCCTCTCGGCAGTCTCGACTGTTCATCAACACATAAACGCGCTAATAGATAAGGGTTATATTGAAAAATTTGATAATCTAGCGCGAGCCATAAAAATTAACGACCTCAATACTAAAAGTAATGATCTAGTAGAAATTCCTCTGCTGGGAATGATTGTAGCTGGTGAACCCATAGAAGCCATAGAAATACCGGAGACTATTTCCGTACCAAAAGAACTAACCTCAAATCAGGGTAGACATTATGCTTTAAGGGTCCGAGGAGACAGCATGCAAGATGCTGGAATTTTTGATAGCGATACCGTGATAATCCGGGAGCAACCGATAATTGATAATGGAGAAATCGGCGTAGCAATAATAAATGACAACGAAGCAACGCTTAAACGAATCTACAAAGAAAAAAATGGATTCAGATTACAGCCGGCTAACGAAAACTATAAGCCGATTCGGGTAAAAGAACTTCAGATAAGGGGCAAGGTTACTGGAGTATTGAGAAACAGATTTGATCCTCTACCAAAACCAGCGCAACTTCCGCTGTTCATGCATCCTCAAAAAAGCGAGCAGCAATTACTTCAAATACACAACAGACGCTTTTTGGGTAATAAGACTAAGTTGCTTGGTTTTATTGGAGACATTGTGGCTGATAAGTGCAGGGGCTATTACAGCTTCTGTGATATTTTTGCTGGAACCGGAGTTGTCGGTCATTACTTTAACCGGCCAGAAACTAAAATTATATCTAATGATATTCTGGACAGTAGCTTCGCTTCTCTCCAGTGCTGGCTAAACACTAAAGCTTACGATAAAGATAAAATCACTAAGATTATTGAATACTTAAATAATCTTGAACCCAAGAAAGAAAATTATGTATCCGAGATATTTGGTGGCTCATATTTCACCAAAGAAAACGCTCAGAAGATTGGGGCCATTCGAGAAGAAATAGAAAAGCTCAATAAAAATGGAGAGATTAATCAGGAAGAAACAAATATTTTACTAACCTCATTAATTTATGCGATTGATAAAGTAGCAAACACGGTAGGACACTATGAAACCTATAGGAAAAAACTTGATACGATACAAAGCCTTCGCCTCTTAGTACCAAACATAGATATAAAAAATAATGTCAATAATGAAATTTATCAAAAGGACGCCAATCAATTGATAAGAGAAATAGCTTGTGACGTGCTATATATTGATCCGCCCTATAATTCAAGACAGTATGGCGATTCCTACCATCTCTTAGAGAATATCGTCACATGGAAGAAACCAAAAGTTGAAGGCGTGGGGAAAAAGATGATTGATCGAAATCATTTAAAAAGCCGTTATTGTTTAAAAGGCGCCGTGTATGCTTTTGAGGATTTAATCCAAAATGCAAAAGCTAAACACATTCTGGTTTCTTACAATAATACTGGGGAGAAAATGAATGAACGATCAAACGCTAAGATTCCCGACCACAGGATAATTGAAATTTTGAAACTTAGAGGAGAAGTTGATATATTTGAACGAGAGTACAAAGCCTTCACAACCGGCAAAAGCGATGCCCAAGGTCATGCGGAACGAGTATTTTATTGTAAAGTAACAAGTAATTAATAATCTTATGAAAAAAATTTGGAGTATATCTACAACGGTTAGAAATCCTGAAAGAATCAGGAATTTTCTAGTTGCTCTCAAGCCACTTGATGGCGAGACTTGGAATCATGATACACAAAGAAAATTCCAAATCTTACTTATTCAGCATAAGTTTTATGGCGCTGGAAACAGACAATTCACAAATAACCTTTCCCGGGAGCATAGAGAACTTTTAGAAAATTCTGAAAGTTTAACCTACGAACAAGCTGAGGAGATTTTAAATGCAAGAAACTATGTTGGCGCTGGGGATATGCGTGGCCGACAGTCATTTAATCCCATTAAGAAAATGGGGTTGGCCAAGATTGATAACGAAGGAAAGATTAGGATTACTTCTTTCGGTGAATGTTTGTTGCAGGAAGATGCCGATCTTGGAGAGATATTTTTTAGGAACTATCTAAAATGGCAATTACCCAATCCTTTATCAAGAGATTTTAAGGCCGTGGATGGTTATGATATTAAACCATTTATTGGAACTCTCCATTTGATTAATGAAGTTAATAAACTTTGTCGTGAGCGTGGCCTTACTGAAAAAGGGCTATCACAAGTTGAATTCGATATTTTTATTCCTACCCTAATTAGCTACCGAAATATTAATGCTCAGACCAGGCTGGTTTTAGAATTCAGAACAGGACTCGAGAGGATTACTAACGAGCGCGAAAAGCAAACCTATATAAATAATTTTATTCGGGATCATTTTTCAGATTTCGAGAACGTAAAGAATGCAAGAGAATATGGAGATAATATTCGACGCTATTTCCGAATGACTAGATATTTCCATTTGCGTGGCAATGGCTATTATATAGATCTCGAACCGAGAAGGAGCATTGAAATACAAAAAATCTTAGAAACTGATAACGCCGCAAGCCAAGATTTTGCAACAGAAACTTATATCGATTATATCTCAGATATTAATCTGCCAGTTCTTCCATGGGAGACAACAACAGAGTTACTACGAATTAGTAATTACACCGTTGATGATATTAAACAATATCAAAGTCAATTAAAACAACAACGAATACAAATACCAGAATTTGAGTTTAAGAATACCGCCCATCTCTCAGTCGAGCAATTAAAAGCCTACATTGGTGAGTTGAGAAATTATCGCAGAAGCTTACAGGAAACTGAAGATCACTTTGTTTCTCAAAATGTCGATAAGGTCAGAGAATATATTGACCGACTTCGAAATATTAGACAGTCCAAGGAGAAAAAGAGTATTGAGCTTGAACACTTAGCTACGCTTGCTCTTAATGCCATAAATGACGCACTAGCCATAAAACCAAATTACCCGGTTGGCGATGATAACCAGCCAACCTTCACCGCACCGGCCAATAAACCCGACATTGAATGCTTCTACAATGCATTTAATGGCGTCTGTGAAGTAACAATGCTAACTAATCGTGCGCAGTGGATGCAAGAGGGTCAGCCGGTGATGAGGCACTTAAGAGATTTTGAAGACGCCAACAATAACAAAGAAACGTATTGCTTATTCGTTGCGCCCTCACTGCATAGAGATACGATAAATACATTTTGGACGGCCGTGAAATATGAATATGAAGGTCGCCGACAAAAAATCGTACCGTTAACAATCAGCGAACTAGCTAGTCTGCTTGAAGCGATTATTGCCATAAAGGATCGTGGCCAAAAATTAGATCATCATCAATTGATGAATCTTTACGATTCCATAATTAATTTGACCAATACCGTTCCTAGTTCCGATGTCTGGACGTCTCAAATTCCAGGAGTCGTAGAACAGTGGTCGCGCGAGGTTTTATCAGCAAACGTATGAAGCTAAATACAATACACAAAGGCGATTGCCGAATAGTATTAAAAAAAGAAATTCCCGAAGAAAGCGTGGATTTAATTTTTGCTGATCCGCCTTATAATCTTTCTGGCAATGGACTTAAATGGATAGGAAATAAAACAGGCGGCGATTGGTTTATGGTCAACGAAAAATGGGACCGGATGACCGAGGCAGAATATTTAAAATTTACGAAAGAATGGCTCGAAGCCTGCAAAAAAGTATTAAAACCAAATGGGAGTATTTATATCTCCTGCACTTACCACAATATTGGCGAGCTGGTCATGGCACTTAAGGCTCTTAATTTTACACCTCGTAATATTATTACTTGGCATAAAAATAATGCTATGCCCAGTATGACTCGACGTGCATTTACTCATTCGTGTGAATACATTTTATTTTTCTCTAAAGGTAAAAAATGGATATTTAATTACTCCGACATAAAAAGAATAAACCCCGATAAAGCGAAGGATGGCTCTGAAAAACAAATGCGCGATCTATGGATTATGCCTATCGTCCAAGGCAAAGAAAGAGCAAGAGATAAAACTGGACGTGCCGCTCATCCGACACAAAAACCAGAAAGCTTATTAGAAAGAGTTATTTTAGCCAGTAGCAATAAGGGTGATATCATTCTTGATCCATTTCTTGGAAGTGGTACAACTGCAGTAGTTGCAAAACGGCTAGGTAGAAAATGGATTGGAATTGAAACAAAAGATAAATATATAAAAATTGCACAGAAGCGATTAAGTAATATTTAATTCTGTAAACTCTTGTCAGCCTTAGCTTGTTGAACTTAGCAATCAATCGTTTATCGTTGAAACCGCCAAAATCTGACAAGCAAAGATAAATTACAATTACCATGATTAAAGAAGTTGAAGTAGTCCCGGGAGAACTACTGAAAATTAAACAAATTCTTGATGCTATCCTGCAACGGCTCTCCCTCAATCCTGAGAGTCAGACCTTTGAATTTGAGCTCGGCGGGTTTCATTTAGACATTAAAAACGAAAATGATTATTTGGAACTATTGGATATCCTCAAAGGCTTAAAAGTAAAGGCTGGCATTGAATACGAAATCAACGATTCCTATACTGACCATCGTGGGAGAAAACAACCGATAACCCTATACGATTCTTACAAATGTAAAGTTAAAATTATTGATCCAGATAAATTTGCAAATTACAAAGAAGAAATGTCCGAACGATGTCAGAATAGTTCTGTAGCGAAACAGGCCGGGGTTATTAAAGAAGACAATCTTTTGCTAACCAAAGACCTAAAAGCAATTGCCACGGCCGATAAACTGATAGCCTATAGCGATGGAACAGTCAGATACGGGAAGAATATTTTAAGAATGAGAAATCAACTTAAAGACCTTTGTCGACTTTTTATGCGAAATCAAGATCGTCTGCTTACGATTGATGATATAAAAGATGAAATTGTCAGAGCTGATAGAAGATCACTAACGTCATTTGCAACGATCGCCAAGTATGTCAGTGAGCTCCATAATTTACTGAAAATTCATTTTGGACGAGACATAATTTTCAATCAAAAAGAAGAAGGCTGGTACTTTCGCCTTTCAAAATAACAGAAACATCGATTCATAACTGAAAATTGAATGAAGGCACTCTTAGATAATGAGAGTGTCTTTTATTTTGCGCGAAAACTAAAAAATCATTTAACCAAAATTATATGTCCAAAAAATTATCCAAAAACAGCGAAGAAGAATACACACCCGAAGACTATACAAAATATCTGTCTACCTTTGACCTGGGAGCAGCCGCCTCGCTGGTGTCGGCCGGCTTTGAGCTTGTCTCGCTGGACAAAACCAATCCCAGAAAAGTCCAGTTCATCTTTCGCCGAGTGATCGGCATTGAAAAGGTCGTTGATGATTACTGGTCAGATCGCCTTGAGGTTAAAGCAAGATCATTCTTTGACAACGTGAAGATGTTAAAAAACCGAATCTATTCGGAGTAAACCTATGTTGTCGGATGAGCAAATTAAAACCTATCAAGCGCTTTACAAAAATCGCTTCGGCAAAGAGATTAGCCGGGAGCAGGCGTACGAGCAGGGCGTAAAACTCCTCCGACTTATTGAACTGATTTACAAACCAATGACCGAAGAAGAATTCCAAAAACTTCAGGAACGCCGCAAGCAAACTGGCGACCTAAAAACCTAAGTAAAAACATTATGCAAGAATTACAAACAATTACCATTAAAGAATATTTATCACGCAAAGCCATTGCTTTTCGGGAAAGTGGCAAAGAACTCATTGTTAAATGTCTTTTCAACGACTGCGATAAAGACAGCCAGACCAATGAAGCTCACCTGTATTTTGATACTGCCACTGGCCAATACGAATGCAAGAAATGCGGCGAGAAAGGAAACCTTATAACCCTCGCCAAACATTTGGGAGATGATATAGGCGAGATTGCAACAAATCAGCGAGATTCGGCGATTAAGCCACGTCTCGCAAAATTTGGAGCTGTGTCGGCAGATGCCTACCACTTGGCACTTACTTCCGATATCCGAAAGTATTTGAACACCAGGGGCATTTCTGACCCCGTTGTGGACGCTTTCAAGCTCGGCTGGGGAAAGTTCTACGGAAAATACTGGATTACCATACCCATAAAGAATATTTACGGGTCTTTTTGTTTTTTCAAACTGCGCCAAGACCCGAATGTCGGAAACGAGAAAATGACCTATCCCAGAGGCATTGAAGCCCAAATTTACGGCTGGGAGATGCTGGCAGAAAATCATGATCGGATAATAATCTGCGAGGGCGAGCTGGACAGGCTGGCCCTGCTTTCAAAAAATATCCCTGCCATTACCTCAACGCATGGCGCACTGACCTTCAAAAAAGAATGGATTGAGAAAATCGGAAAAGGCAAAAAGATTTACATCTGCTACGACAACGACGAAGCTGGCCGAAAAGGATCGGAACGAGTGGCAAAGTTGCTGGGAAATTCTGGCAACGAAATCTTTATTGTCACTCTCCCAAAAGAAGTCGGCGAAAGCGGAGATATCACAGATTATCTCGTAAAGCTCAACGGCGACCCTGAAGACTTATTCAGCAAATACGCTAAATCATATCCAGAGAAAATCGACGCTTCACAATTTAAACCATTAACCGAAAAAGAAATCGTCGAAACGCTGGGGCTTACAATAAAAAGAGACGAGGAAAATAAGCTAATAACGTTTTTGTGTGAACTCTCGGCTTACACTGAAAACTCCCAGCTCAATATTTCTTTCAACGCTCCGTCATCAACTGGTAAATCATATATCCCAACCGAGATCGCCAGACTATTCCCAGAGGACGATGTTGTTGAAGTCGGATATTGCAGTCCGACCGCTTTTTTTCACGACGTGGGAGAATATGACAAAGAAAGAAACGGCTACTTGGTAGACTTAAGCCGCAAGATTTTAATTTTTCTGGACCAACCACATACGCTTCTTCTACAGCACTTGAGACCGTTATTATCCCACGATAAAAAAGAAATCAGACTAAAGATCACTGATAAATCTCAACGGGCCGGTTTAAAAACCAAGAACATATTTCTGAGAGGATTCCCGGCAGTGATCTTCTGCACGGCAGGACTGACAGCCGATGAGCAGGAAGCTACGAGATTTATGCTTCTCTCTCCAGAAACTAATCAGGAAAAAATCAGACAAGCAATTTACGAAAAAATTAAAAAAGAAACTGACAGCGAGAAATACGAAAATCTGCTCGAAGAAAATCCTGGGAGAAAAGCCCTCAAAGAAAGAATACGGGCCATCAAACTGGAAAACATTCAGGGGATAAAAATCGGCTCACCGGGAGAATTAGAAAAGATGTTCTTCGGCCAGAATAAAATGTTAAAGCCACGCCATCAGCGAGACATTGGCCGCATCATTTCTCTGGTCAAAGCATTTGCGCTGTTGAACTTATGGTTCAGAGAAAGAGAAGGATCAATTATCATTGCCAATGAAGACGACATCAAAGAAGCGTTTAACGTCTGGGACACAATTTCTGAAAGCCAAGAGCTCAATCTTCCGCCATATGTTTACAAGCTTTTTCAAGAAGTAATAATGCAGGCTTGGAATGAAAAGAACCAGGGCCGGGATGAATTTGAACAGATCACAGGTCAGCTGGGATTAAGCAGGCGGGAGATACAAAGAAAACACGTTCAGATTTATGGGAGAACGTTAGCCGACTGGTTTTTGCGTCAGCAAATTATTCCATTGCTTGAAAGCGCAGGATTGATATGCCAAGAGCCCGATCCAAGCGACAAACGAAAAATGTTAATTTACCCCACCACCTTACTCGCTATTTCGGCAACCCAAAACAATAGTGAGCCCGATGGTGGGGTAGAAAAATTAAGCTTATGACAAAGAAATTATTACCAAATCCAAAACTACCAGAGAAAACCGAGCCCCAAAAAGAGTTCAATATCGATGGCTGGTTAGCAAAGGTCGACCTCTGGTCTGGTAAAGAAGTAAGCAGGCTGACTAATCAGATCATCAAAGACTATAGTTGCCAAACTGTGCTTGAACTTTTACTTGCTGGGAGAGTAGCAGCTCTGTCATGGAGATTGAATCACTGGGAGAGTTTATTAGCCATGATGCTTAGTGACGGCAATGACGCCTATAACTTCTCCAGCTCCCTCGACGACACTCAAAGAAAAGCAGTAAAGGAATTAAGTAAAGGCGTTGAATCAACGCACCGACAATGGCTGACTTCAATCCTTCTGCTGAAAGAATTAAAACAGCCGACATTAAATTTACAGATCAAAACTAAGGACACGTTTATCGCCCAGAACCAGCAGATTAACTTGGAAAAACCAGAGAAGCCAAATCATTAACCATCAATAATCTTGGAAAATATATTTTTAATCACACTCCAATGAAAGACATTAATTTAGCCCAAATCCAATATGAAAGCTTCGCCGTCGAAGAATGCGGAAAGATTGATATCAACGAACTCATGGCGAAATTAAAAGATCTGCTGAAAAGCGAATTACTTAAGGTCGAACTTAATGGACTTCAAAACGACATTAAGCTGACATCTTCAAAAACTGGAAACGGCGGATTGCGATACTGGTTTTTCTGTCCGCAATGCAACAAGCGAGTCGGAATTTTATATAGACGGCCCGGGAGCAATTCGCTGATGTGCCGAAGATGCGGAAACTTGCAATACAGCGCAGCCCGATATCACCGATCACCACAAGAGGAGCATGCCAAGCTGATTAAAAGACTTTTGAAAAATCAAAGAAAAGAAAAAGAACATTGAAAAAATTAACAAAAAGACGTAAAATATAATTGCGTCCCATATTATCGACATTGCCATGAGGAATGTTGTCTCTTAAGACCCGATTGCGGGCTGAAAGGGGCAGTCGTTCCTCCACAATCGGAGTCCTCGTGGCTTCGGTAATGTGGGACGCAGGCAACGGCTGTCCCTTTTTGTTTATTTGACTTCCTTAAACCTTTGGCCCATGTATGTGTGTAAAGGGTCAAATTCAATGAAAATAATAATTAACCATAAACATATGACAATAAAAGCCAAAATTTACGCCGTAATCGCCATTGTAGCGGTCTTTGGAGCTGGTTACGGAGTTTATCACCTTCTAAGCAACGTATCGCAGAATAAAGGCAACGTTGACGTAGCCTCAATAACGACATTCGAGGCATGCAACAAAGCAGGCTTCCCGACCATCAAACATTATCCCGATCAGTGCCAGACTCCAGACGGGAGAATCTTCGTCAATGAAAATCCTCCGAGCGAAGCCGATATCACTAAAGCAGAATCGGCAATCAGAACATTCATGGGAGACCCGAACTTGGAGCTCGTCTACATGACACAAAAAAGACATCCTGCAAACTTCTCAGTCCTCAGTAACGTCAAACAAAATGACGGCGGGTTTACAGCTGACACCCCCGAAGAATGGTATCGCCCAGTCTACATTTTCCAGCAAAAGAATTACATCGATGACCGATGTGAAGTCTATCAATACCAGGTGACGATTAAAACGAACCAGGTCGTAGAGATTGGTATCGTCTATCCCGAAAAACCCAACGAAAAAGCACAAGGGCCTGGGCCCTGCCTTAATCATGACTCACTTGAAACTCCGCTAAAGACGAAAGCAGAAATCGAGCAAATCGCCTTCGCTTATTTCAGCAGAGACCCAGAGCACACAAAATTTATGATCCGATCAGACATTCAACCTCAATACATTCCGAGCAAGCCAGGCGCAGCGAACCCAGCACAAAATGAATGGCGATGGGAAGACAAAAGCGTCTCACTCCCAGATGGGCTAACGGGCGATCCCTGGCAACATCCGATTGCCAGAATAATAATATCGAGTGGTGGTAAATTAGTTTATTACCTAAACACCACCGACTTATTTAAAAACTAATATGAACCAGGAGGTATCTCCAAAATTTAAATACTTCCTCTACGCCAGAAAATCTTCCGAAAGCGAAGACCGACAAGTTCAATCTATTGACGATCAGGTAGATCGTTTGAAAAAACTTGCCAGCGATTTAAGTTTGAGTATCAAGAAAACCTATACCGAAGCAAAATCAGCCAAAAAGCCGAATAACCGCCCTTTATTCGATGAGATGATACAAAAAATTGAAAACGGCGAAGCCGATGGAATTTTATGCTGGCACTTGAATAGATTAACGCGCAACCCAATTGATAGTGGTAAATTAAGCTGGCTATTACAACAAGGAGTTCTCAAATCCATTCAAACCATTGAACGACAATATCTGCCCAGCGACAACGTTTTGTTATTTAACGTTGAAACTGGTCAGGCCAATCAGTATATTCTTGATCTAAGTAAAGACACAAGACGAGGACTTTTGAAAAAATTAAACGCTGGCTGGCAAAACGGAATTGCTCCCCTCGGCTACCTCAACGACAAAGAAAACAAAATCATAAAGACTGACCCAGAAAGATTTAATCTTGTACGCAAAATGTTTGATCTGATGCTGACGGGAAATTATACACCCCCAAGGATTTTGGATATGGCCAACAATGAATGGGGTTTCAGGACGAGAAAATTCAAAAGGATCGGTGATTGTCCTTTGTCTCGTAGCGGAATTTACAAAATCTTTACCAGCTTATTCTATACAGGAATTATCGAAAATAACGGCATCCAGTACGAAGGTAAGCACGAAAGAATGATAACCCTTGAAGAATATGATCGGGTCCAGATGCTTCTTGGGAGAGAAGGCAAACCGAGGCCTAAGACGCATGATTTCGCCTTTACTGGATCAATGCGATGTGGGGTTTGTGGTTGCCTTTATACCGCCGAAACAAAAATAAAGTTTCTTAAGTCTGGGAAGATAAATGCGCATACCTATTATCACTGCACGAGAAAAACGACAAAGATTAAATGCGATCAAAGAAAAAATATCCCATTGGCCGATCTTGAAATAATGATCGAAAAGGAAATAGAAAAATACACAATTCTGCCAGAGTTCCTGCAATGGGCGCTGGAAGGTTTGAATAAAAAGAATGATACGGAGATTGAGGACAGGACGAAAGTTTACGAAATGCAACACAAGAATCTGACTGAAACACAAAAAGAACTGGATGAGCTCACTAAAATGAGATACCGCCAGCTTATTGACGATCAAGCCTTTATCAAAGAGAGAAACGAGCTTCAGACCAAAATAGCCCAAATGAAAGAAAACTTAAGACACACAGAGACCCGAGCCGAGAAGTGGCTTGAGTTGACCGAGAAGACCTTTGCCTACGCCACTTACGCACGAGCTGCGTTCCTTAAAGCCAATGATATGGGAAAAACCGGGTTAGAACGGAAGAAAGAAATTCTAATGGCGATCGGAAAAACGCCGATAATTAGAGACGAAAAGCTTACTATCGAACCAAATGAATGGTTTGTTCCAATCGAAAACGGTTATCCTGAGCTGGAGAAAAAATATATAGGGTTAGAACCGACGAAATTGCCACTAAATAAAGCAAAAACAGAGGCTTTGACCTCTGTTCGTGCACACTGGCTCCGGTGGTAGGATTCGAACCTACAACCTAATGCTTACACCTTTCCTTACTATTTCTAATAAGAGTGGACTATCTCATCACCCTCAACTTAATGTTAGGGGCGAGGCGCTTCCTCCTTAAAATAAAGGGGTACTTCCTTTCGGAATAGTCTCTGAACCTTCCCAATAAATGGGCTTGGCTGCGGATTGCCATGGGCATTAAACCTTTAGGTTTCCCGCAATTCACCTCGTTTTTCGATCTCGATTACTCGAGAAAGCTGCAAGTTTTGTCTACAGGCATCCGCGCTACCATTGCGCCACACCGGAATATATATGCAATATATCCTAATTCAAGGGTTTTTTCAACCCTTTTAAAACATAATAGGAATTTTTACCACCTCCCTGCTTTTCAATCAATCCCAATGCTGTTAATTTCTTAAAATCAATGTGACGAGTGGCTCTTGCTCTTTTCGTCATTTTACTATAATCACTGTCCTTTATGAATCCGTTCTTTTTAATAAAATCCAGGATTTCTTTGTGATACGGTTGTAATTGTCCGTCCGGAACGACTTCAACATTATTCAATTCATTTCCGACACGCAACAATTCATCAATTATCCCGTCTGTGAAATACTCGAGCCACGAAGTAAAATCAACACTGTCTTTCAAATCATAATAATTACCAATCAAACCGACGTTTTGAAAATACTTGGTTACATTTCCATTGTAATAATTTTCGAAACTGAAAAGATTGAAAGTATCCAATCCCATATTGGATAACAAAACCTTGGTAACCAAGCGCGAAGTCCTTCCGTTTCCATCAATAAAAGGATGAATTATAACAAATTGCTTGTGAACGATTCCCGCCAAAATCAAAGGGTCTATCTTTTTTCTATTTGAATTAACATATTCAATTAATTCATCCATCAATTGAGGAACATCTTGATGGTCCGGAGGAAAATAAATCGCTTTTCTGGTTTTCGGATTATTCACGAAAACCGGCTCCTGACGAATCTTTCCTGAGCGAAACTTAAGGATAAGGCCATCGGTAATAATTTTTTGAATATCCAAAACAAGCTTCAAATCAAAAGAAGGATTCTTTAAGCCATTCAAATGCACGAGTGCATTATTATAATTAAGAACCTCTTTTTCGCTGTCCCGAACATTCTCCGGAGCATTCTTTATCAATTTTTTGACTTCAGTTAAGGGTAAAGGATTTCCTTCAATGCTTGTCGAAGAATGAGCCGAAACCTCTCTGGCTTTTCTTTCAAAATCCAAAAGAACGACATCGGGAAAACGTCTGCCATTAAGCTCTGTAACCAGCTCGGTTATGTGCTTTATATTAAATAAAAGCCTTGAAGTTATTGTATATTTGGGTAAAAACATATTCGTCTATAGACATATATTAGACGAATAATAGACGAATGTCAAGCACCTGAATTGACTAATTATATAATAGTATTATCATATATTTGGAATTGCTTCCGAACCAAACTGTGACGTTTATCGTCGCTTTCCCCAAAAAGGATAGGTCCGGGAGTTTTTTAATATCCCTCCAATTTCTTCAAATCCTTGTGTCCTCGTATCTTCTCTATCGCTTTGGCTTCAATCTGTCTGATTCTCTCTCTGGTAACACCAAATTCCTGTCCCACTTCTTCTAAAGTATGGGTAACTCCGTCTTCCAAACCGAAACGCATTGAAAGAATCTTCTGTTCCCTTTCCGCCAAATCTTTGAATATCTCGTCCAAATGTTCTCGAAGTAGTGTTCTTCCCGCTTGAGAGGCCGGTGACTCAACCTTGTCGTCTTTGATAAACTCACCAAGAACACTGTCTTTCTCGTCTTCTCCAACCGGAGTTTCAAGAGAAACAGCTTTTTGAGAAATCTTCTCCAAATGACGAACTTTCTCTACTTCAATTCCCATCTCAGCAGCTATTTCTTCTGCCAACGGTTCTCTGTCTAATTCCTGAAGCAACTTTCTCTTGGCTTGAGTGTATTTGGTCAAAGTTTCAATCATATGAACCGGAATACGAATGGTTCTGGCTTGGTCAGCCAAAGCACGGGTAATTGTCTGCCTGATCCACCAAGTGGCATAGGTTGAAAACTTGTATCCCTTTCTCCAATCAAACTTCTCCACCGCACGAAATAATCCCAAATTACCTTCTTGGATTAAATCAAGCAAAGTTAAATTGGGAGAACGTCCAATGTATTTCTTAGCAATAGAAACAACTAAACGAAGATTGGCCTCGGCCAATTTCCTTTTGGCATCCTCGTCTCCCGCTTCAATCCTCTTGGCTAAATCTTTTTCATCACGAGCTGTAATCGGATCAATCCTTCCGATTTCTTTCAGATATGATTGAATAGAATCAATCTTTCCGGTCGAAGCTCTTTTCCTTCCCTTTTTCTTAGCAACATCATCGGTATCCAAATATCCCTTTGATTCACGGACATCGATGCTTAACTGTTCCAACTTTTCAAACATGGAATTGAGTTCATCCATGTTTTCTTCAATATTGGGAAAATAGTTCAAAATCTCGGAAAAGGTAATGAAGCCACGGGTCTTGCCCTTCTTAATCAATTCGTCCAATTTCTCCTGAGTCACAACCAAAATAACCCTCTTCTTTCTTTTCTTGACTTTAACTTTGGCCTTGACCTTGGTTTTGATCTTTTTCTTCAAAACCTTCTTCACCGGCTTCTTTTTCACAACTTTCTTCTTGGTTTTGACTACCTTCTTTTTTAGCTTCTTCTTCATTGTTTTTTATTAATTTATTAAATTTTAATAAAAGTTCTTTAACTTGTTCGAAGGATCCCGAACCCTCTTTTTCCTTGATTTCATGAGCCAATCTGTTTCTTTCTTCCTTTTGAGACAAGGACCCTATCTCATACAAGCACTTTTCCCACTCTTTGTCGAGCTCTATCTCCGAGTCCTTCAGCAGTTCCGACTTGATTAAAATGTAGTTCAAGAAATTATTATCCTCAAACCCTTTCAACAATTCTTCGGTTGTAATCAAAGGATTTTCCTTTATTTTAACAAATATTTCCTTAACCAAGGGAGAAAAAATAGAGAAATCTAAATCTTTAATTAAAGAGCTGTCAATTAAAGCAATCGACAATAACCCTTCTTCCAAAAGCTCTCTCCTTGTCTTCTTCTCATTATTAACAATACTCTTAACTTCTTCAAAAGAACCTTCTTCAATCTTCACCTTTTTCATCTCAGTCCTAATGTCTTCTTCTTTTATCTTTAATTTATTCGACAACTCTTCAATCCAATAGCTCTGTTCTATATTATTATCAATTTTCTTGAAAATAGGCAAAAGGTCGGAAACTATCTTCTTCTTGTCTTCCAATAATTCCGGATTCCTCCCCTTAAAAGCCAAATCGAAATAGAACTGATTGATGGGCTTACTAGAATTAACCAAAGTTACCCATTTCGATTCTCCTTCCAATAAAATAATATCGGCCGGGTCTTTTTCCGCAACCATGGAAATGACTTTAACATTGAACCCGTTCTTTAAAGCCATATCTATTCCCTTCATTGTCGCTTTATTCCCGGCCAAATCCATATCAAAAGCTAAAACCAGATTATTAGTATATCTCTTGATTATTCCCAAGTGAATTGGAGTCAGGGCCGTTCCCGAAACGGCAATGCAATTCTTGATTCCCGCCTGATGAGACATTATGCAATCAACGTTTCCTTCAACCAAAACGCAAAAGTCCTTTTGGCGTATTTCCATCTTCGCCTTATCCATCCCGTACAAAGCCCGGCTCTTGTCATATAATAATGTATTGGGCGTGTTCAAATACTTGGCTTCGTCATCGGAATTGAAAACGCGTCCGGTAAAGCCAATGACAGAAGAATTCAAATCAAAAATGGGAAACATGATTCTACTCCTGAATCTGTCAAAAAACTTTGAAGATTCTTTTTTGATTCCCAATCCGGCATTAACAATCGCCTCCCTTGAAAATCCCTGACCAATCAAATAATCGGATAAGCCAGTCCAAGTATCGGGCGCATACCCCATTCTCCAATCCTTGATCGTTTCTTCTTTTAATCCTCTTTTTAATAAATACTGTTGAGCCTCCAAGCCGGTCTTGCTTTTTTCCAATTGAGCGCTAAAAAACTTGGTTGCTCTTTCGCACAAATCAATCAAAACCTGCCTTTCGCTCTTCATCTTTTGATAATCGGCCGATTCTCTTTTCAATTGCACTCCGGCCCTATCAGCCAATAATTTCAAAGCATCGATAAACTCAACTCCCTCTATTTTCATTACAAATTTAAAAACATCTCCTCCTTCGTTGCATCCTCCGAAACAATGCCATAATTGACGGGAAGGAGAAACAAAAAAAGAAGCCGACTTTTCAGAATGAAAAGGACAGCGGGCTCTGTAGTTGATTCCCGCTTTCTCCAGCTTAATATAACTCCCAACGACATCGACAATATTAAGACGCGACTTGATTTCTTCAATGTCTGAACTCATATATTCAAGCTAACAGCTTTTAGATTAAAAAACAAGAAACTCTATTGTTTCCATTCTCCTAAAACCAAGGTAATGGTCATTTCAACTCCGTCCCTCAAAATCTTCAAATCGACGGAATCATTGGGATTGTATTTGGAAATGATTTTAGCCAAAGCATTGTCTTTGGTCACCTTTTCTCCTCCCATCTCTAAAATGACATCGCCTTCTTTTAATCCCGCTTTTTCGGCCGGAGAACCGGCAGTTATAGCCGGACTGCCATCAGTTGATTTAATAATTAATGCTCCATAATCAACAGAAATATTTTTCGCTTTAGCTGTTTCTGCGTCCAAAGCAATGTATCTGACTCCGACAAAAGGATATGAAATCTTTCCCATTGTTTTCACCTGTTCAATATCTTTCTTGGCCTTGTCGATTGAAATGGCGAAACCGATGCTTTGTCCAGTTGAAGCCACGGCCGTATTGATTCCAATAACTTCCCCTTTCAGATTCAATAACGGCCCGCCCGAGTTTCCTTTATTAATGGCTGCATCTGTTTGAATGGTGTCTTCCAAAGTTTCCGTTCCGATAGTGCTTCCCGTGGCAACCAAAGTCCTGCCCAAACCGGAAATAACCCCGACCGAAACCGTATTCTGGAATTCTCCCAAAGCATTGCCGATGGCAATCACCGATTGCCCGATTTGAATATCGGAAGCGCTGCCCAATTTTAAAGGCTTAAACCCTGAACCCTCTATCTTTATAATCGCCAAATCCTGAACCGGGTCTTTGGCTAAAACCTTAGCCGAATATTCCTTTCCATTAATATCAATGACGGTATATTCGGCCGCATCGTCGGAAACAACATGCTTGTTGGTTAGAACCAACCCGTCCTCGGAAACGATAAAGCCTGTACCGGATCCAATCTGCTGTTTTTCCGTTCCCGTTTTTTTCTCCTGAGGAATTAAAAAGCTTCCGAAGGGCAGGTATTCGGTTTCATAGACCGCCACCTCCTTGCTGATAACCACCGAAACAACCGAAGGAGAATTCTCCTTGACCACATCGATGACTTTCTGCTCCTGGGAAGTCTGGGGAACATATTCTTTTTCAATCACTTTTTCCGAATGAACAATCGGCACTCCGGCATCAACCACTTCTTGTTTCAATTTAAGATAGAAGATATAGCTGGAAGACAATCCTCCGATTAATCCGATTAAAAATACCAATATCAAAAACAATCCGGGGAAAGGCAATCTTCTCCCGGGCATGACGGAAGGAGCTTTCAGTCTTTTAAAATGTATTTCCGGCAATTGATATATTGACATGTGTTTACTTCTTACTTTTTATCATAATGGCCGAAGTCGTACCTCACTTTCCTCTCCGGCTTTCTTAATACTCCCATTTTAAACCCGCAACAAAGATATTTGAATGCGGTTCTGAAGTATCCGTCTGTTTCAAACCTCCGAACAGGCATATAGGCTATTACGTCCTTTATTATATCAAATTTACCATATTTGCAAGCCTGCCCTACAAAGTAGTGGTCTTCGGCCAAAGTAATGCCTTCGTCAAATCCGCCCACCTTTTCGAACACATCTTTTCTGGCCATAATGCCCATCGCTCCCATCGGAAAAATCTTTTTCAAAATTATCTGAGGATAGTTATAGAAAAGGTTTAATGTTACCGGATTCAAATAAATATTGCTCTTTTGCGGCAAAATAGGAAAAGAGGCAACCGCTAAATCATTTTTTTTAAAATAGTCGTAAGATTTTTTAACAAAATTTTTAGGAGAAAACTTTAAATCAGCGTCCATAAAGAAGAGAATGTCTCCCTTGGCAACCTTGGCTCCGCGGTTCCTTCCCCGAGCCGGCAATCCTCCTTTGGTAATAATACAATTAAACTTTCTGGCGATTTCAATCGTTTTGTCTTTAGAGCCGGCATCGGCAATAATTATTTCGTAATCGTTAAAACCTCCCTTGGTGATCGCGGGCAAGAGTTTCGACAGATTCTTTTCCTCGTTTAATGTTGGTATGATTATGCTTAACATGTTTATTTGAATAATTGCTTAGCTTCGTCCCAAATTGAAGAATCGTTATTGACCGTTTTCATGTAATACCACCATTCAGCTCCCCAGAAATAGAAAGTGTCGATTCCCGTCTTTCTGGCAAAGTCAACATTTTTTTTAAACTGTTTCAAATTCATTGTCTGGGCCTGTTCTTTCAAAGATGAGTTCATGATTGAATTGGCGCACCATGGTTCGGCCTGCAATTCCGTTCCGATAACATCTTTATTAAACAATCCTTTCACCACCTCCGCCCGGCGATGATAAAAAACCGACGGAAAAATATAACTCACATACATTCGTAGCTGCTGTTGCCAAACTTTCTTATAGGTTGTCACTCCGACAATATCCGCTCCGGACATCGATGACCTTAGCCAGAAAGAAAGCTCCCCGCTATCGGTTGTAATCACCGGATGTGCAGTATCGTTTATTTTAACAAAAGCGATTTCCCTCCTCCAAAAATCTTCATCGTACCAAGGACAGGCACCGAATCTCAAAAGAGGCTCGTTTTCAACCTGCCAGGCTGCCAAAGATGAAGAATCTTTATATCTTGAAACCGTTGTTTGGAGCATGTCCAAAATAGCCTGCTGCTGCCCTTCTTTGTCCAAGTCTCTGGCCCATTGGGGCAAATGGCATTCCGGCCAATGAGGAACTTTCATCCCGACGGCCAAAATAACACTGGCATTCCTTTTTTCCGCCTCTTTCATCTGCCAATCCAACTCTTCAAAATCATATTTTCCTTTCTCTTTTTCGATTAAATCCCAATAAACGGCTATTTTGACATTCCTGGCTCCCAAATCATCCAGCATGGCCAGATATGTTTCCCTGGCATCAATCTTCAAAAATTCCGTTTGTTTGACAGAATAATTAACTCCCCAAGTCATGTTCTTGGCCGGATAGGCGAAACCGACAAAAAAGTAGACGATAAAAACAGCCGCTCCGCCTACCAAAAGCCATAAAATGTATTTCAACAATGGAATCATTATTTCCTATTATATTAAAAACAAACAATCTATGCAACCAGGATTATAAGACCCAAACCGATAATAAAGATGGAAATGATTTTCTGGAAAACAATCTTTTTTGATGTTTCTTCGTGTAAAACCTTTGGTAAAAAATGAGAAAGAATGACAACCATAATAAACAAGAAAACATACTGCAACCCTTTCATTGAATTCATTATCGCCAGATAGGCCACGGGAACAAGGGCGATTGACCAGCTCTGCAGAATATTGGCCGCTCCCCCGGCCATCTGGGTAACAATAAATAAGACGCCTGTCTTTTTGCTGATTTTATTTTCTTCGGCCATCTCTTTCCTGAACCCCTTATCAAATAAGAAAAAAAGAACGAAAACAAAGCTGAATATTCTCATCCAGACAAAACCGGGCCAGAAAGGAAGGTCCATGAAAACGAATTTGGAAAAAATAAAGTCCAGAGAAAAAAACAGAGAAGTCAGAAGTCCCACCTGCAAGCTCCTTTTTGTAATCTTCGGATTCTTGTCGATTGAAATCAAAACGCTGCCCAATAAAAGAATGATAAAAGCTAAAATATCTTTTCCGCCTAAAGGTTGAAATCCGAAAAACATACAAGAAAGGATGGCGATAAAGATAGGTTGGGTCGCTCCGATGGTCGGAATAATCTTTGAAACTTCAAAATTCTCTAAGGCATAAAACAAAGCATATAATCCGACAACGTAGATGAAAGCCTCGAGGATGACCCAAAGCAATCCTATTTGCGAAGGAAAGTTGAAGTCAATAAAGGGAATCAAAAGAGCCGCCAAAATACTGAAAATTCCCACAAAAAAAGTATATGATTTGGGTTTGGCCGGACCGTTCAAAACAATCTTGTCTCCCAAAGAAGAAAAGGCGAAAAACAGATATGATAGTGTTATCGTTAAGAGCCAGAGCATTTTTGTATTTGTTCTTTAATCTTCTCGGTTCCCATCTTTTCTCCGGAGATGAATCCTTCCATACTCATATCGGCAAAGTATCCGGCATCAAGCCAGTCATAAAGCCACTCTTTAACGTGACCAACCTCTTTCTGCTCCACCCCGAACCCCGACTTCAAAAGCCATCTTTTGTTAAATTCTTCCTGCGAACCGATGGTCGGAGCGATGATTATCGGCAATCCCAAAGCAGAGTAGAAAGAAAGTTCGGATGGTTTGGTCCACAAAATATCGGTTTTCCTTAAAGCCGAATTGAACTTATTGTAGTATTCCTCGAAAGTGTTGGCATAAATTATTTCGATTCCTTCGCCCATCAGATCTCCCAATCCTCCGTTTCTCAATTCTCTTTCAAAATATTCCTTGATATTCTTTTTGGTTCCGGCAACCAAAACAATCTTCAATCTTTTATAATAAATTATCTTCTTTAATCTTCTTGCCAATTCGATTCCTATCTCCTTTTGCGCTCCCGCCCCTCCCACGGCAAACATAATGGTTAAGGGATGGTCGGATTTCAAAGGAAGCTTGCCCAGCTTTTCGCGAACGATAAATCCGTGTTTTTCCCTGTATTTTCCCGAGGGGTCGAGATTGAGTATTCTGTTTTTCATATCCTCAATCAATATTTCCATTTTCTTTCCGCCGATATTTTCCATCGGCAAAGGATAGCCGGTCAAAATAATATTTTCTTTTTTAACACCGTACGATCTCAATCTCTGTCCCGTCCTCTCGTTGGGAGTGAAGTATTTTACCTTTGATTCCCCTCCGCAAGAAGGAGCCCAATTCCTGGAAATATCCGTATCGCAAATGACACAATAAACATCTCCAGGATATTTAAACTGCTCGGCCATAAAAGCGGGATTATAAAAGGTTGAAATCAAAGGAATATTTTTCTTTGATAGTTTGGTAATCAAATCTCTGCCCCATCCCCGCTCAAACAAAGTGCAAGTCCTGTCTTGGGTAAAAGTGGAATCCGATGAATCTTTCAAGGGATAAAACTCCTTTATTTTTTGAGTGGCATCAAACAAATTAAAAGCAATGTTTCCCAAAAGAGGAAACTTCTTAAATCGGGAAACGAATTCGTAAAAATAACGGGAACTTTCCCAGACCTTTTTATCTTTTTCGGGAATTCCCGGATAATCGTTGGCGCAAATAATCCTTTCCCCTTCGGCAAAGGACTTCAAGGGATAGGCAGTCCTCTGGTGCCCGTATCCCATGTTTATAGAAATTACCCAGGCTTTCTTTGTCATGCCTTAATTATACCTTAATCACATTAAAAATTCCAATAAAAACAAAAGGGCTCCTAATGGAGCCCACGATCTTAAATGTTTCCCAATAAAGAATCGGCCGGAATGTCCAATTCATCCCTTAAAATTCTTATTATATTTAAAGATAATGGCCTTTTGCCGCTTAAAATTTCTGATGCTCTATTGGGGCCGATAAGTAGAGCTAAATCTTTTTGCTCCATTCCCATCTGTTCCATGCGAAACTTAATCGCTTCAATGGGATCGGGTATTCCAATAGGATAATGCTCTGTCTCGTATTTTTCTATCAATGTAACTAAAATATCCAATTCATCCTCTTCTTTTGAATTGGCCTTAGCATCCCAAATAGCATCGGCTCTTTTTAAAGCCCTTTCGTAATCTTTTTCAGTTTTAATGGGTTTTATGTTCATATTTCTTTTGAATTTATTTTATTATATTCCTCGTGCGTTCCGATAAATCTTATAAAAATACTGCCGATTCTGTAATTTATTTTAACCACTAGCCTATATTTATTACCTTTTATATTGAAAACAACTCTGTTGTTCGTTAAAATGCTTGCTGATCCGTATTTATGCTTGATATCGCTGGAATCTTTCCATTCATCTTTTTTTACCTCATGGCACCAAAATATTAAAGCCTGCTCCGAATCTTTGAATTTAACATTTTGCCAAAAATTCCTTAATGTCTTAATTGAAATAATCCTCATATATAGATATTATTCCCAAATTGGGAAATTGTCAAGACCCTACCCTAAAAATTCCAATTCCTTTCTTTTGCTCCTATATCCCAGATATAAAAAGGGCAAATAGAATAAAAACAAAACAGCAATCGGCAATTGAATATTTAAAATAGCAAAAGGAACTCTTGAAGAAATATCAATAATCAGCATTAAATACCATAAAAGAATAATTGAAGGGATTGCAATTACCCACCCCAATAACGGGATAATCATTCCGATTAAAGGAAGAAGCAATCCCAGCCCCATCAATAAGGGGGTCGGGGGAACAGCCAATACGTTGGAAAAGAAAGAAACAATTGAAAAATATCCGAAAGAATAGATTAATAAAGGAATGGTAAAAACCTGAGCCGAGAAAGTCATAGCCAATAGTTCCCTGACAAAACCAAGCCTGTCTTTAAATAAAAGATTTAGCCAATGATTAAAAACCGGACCCATTAAAATCAAACCCAAGACAGCAAGGAATGATAACTGAAAACCCAAATCAAACTTAAGTAATAAAGGATTTTGGAAAAGAATCAGAAAAGCAGCCAAAACCAAAGTCCTTAAATTGAAAGACTGCCTTCCCAATATCTGGGCCAAAAACAAAAGAGAAACCATTATCCCCGCCCGGACCGCCGAAGCCGGCAATCCGACCAGAAAGACATACAAGAAAGTGAAAAGAATCGCTCCGATTTGAGCCTGCTTTCTCCATAATCCCAAAAACAGTAAAACTTCGAAGAGCATGGCCGAGAAAACAACGATGTGCGAACCGGAGATGGCGATAATATGAGAGAGCCCGCTTTTACTAAGTTTGTCTTTCGTCTCCTTGTCCATCTTAGAGTCATTCCCCAAAATCAAACCTTCCATAATCGGACTCAAGTTGCCGGGAATGTAATTCCTGATTTCCCCTCCCATCTTATTCTTAAAAGAATAAATGCCGGCAATTGTTTTTTCAAAAACATTCTCATAATTTCCTTTTTCAATTATTTCCACCTGCGGGAAAAACATGGTTGCCGAAATACCGTCTTTAGCCAGATAGCCGCCGTAATCAAAATTGTCTTTCTTTTCCGGAACTTCTATTTTGCCGACCACTTTAATTTTGTCTTTGTAGTTAACCGGAGAATATTTATCCGTCGTGATTAAAATCTTCCCGGTATCGACATCAACAACCATCTGCGATTTATTAAATCCTCTTTCAACTTCCCTGTTAATTGTTCCGATAAAAGAAACTTCCTTGCCGTTTAAACCAACCAAAGGACTGCTCTTTATTAAATTAAAATGATAATTGAAATCGACCGCTCCCAAAGAAATAAAAATCAAACAAAAACCGACAACCGCCACTTCTTTCTTTTCCCAAAAAGCTCCGATTAAAATCAAACCGATGACACAAAGAATGATTTCAAAAAACAGAGAAGAGATAAAAAAAGAAGCAAATAAAATGCCTCCGACGAAACTCAAACACAAATAAATTAGAATATCAGACCTGCTCATCTCTTCTTAAAAAAGTTAATGAAAAAAATGCCGGAAATAAACCCTCCGAGATGGCCCCAATAAGCAATGGACGTATTGATGGCCATGGCCGAAAAAAGCTGGTAAATGAACCAAAGGAGGATGTAAATGACGGCCGGAAGGGTCATGAAAACCGCCTTGATTTTATTCCTCGGAAACAAGACCAAATACCCGCCCAGCACTCCGGAAATAGCTCCCGAAGCCCCTATAACCGCTACCTTGGGGTCGGACATGGCAAGAGCATAAATTACCCCCGCTCCCAAGCCACAGAGCAAATAAAAGGCAAGGAATTTAAGATGGCCCAATCGGGCTTCAAGGTTGTCTCCGAAGACCCACAAAAACCACATATTGGCAATCAGGTGCCAAAAACTGCCGTGCAAGAACATGGCGGTAAAAACGGAAAAGAACTGCCCGTCAAACAACTTTTCCGAAGAAAAACCGAAGAGATTAATATAGTATTGAAGATTATAATAGGTGGATAAAAAAACGAGAGTATTAAAAACAACCAAAAAAACGACGACGAAAGGAAAACCGCCTATTCTTTTTTTATCGCAAAGAGGAATCATCTTATTTTAAAAACATCAAAGTAGGATTTTATCTCTCCCTCTATTTCTTTTAAAAATTCGTCAGGAAAAGGCCTGACATTGTTTAATTTTTCATCAATAACTCCTTTCTCTCCCCTGAAACCCTGCAAGAAATATTTCTTGGCCGGAGAAATGTCTTTAGCCATTTGGATTATATCTTCTTTCGAATGGATTTTCGGAACGACGGTACTCCTGAATTCGTAATCAATTCCTGAATTCTTAATTAACTTAACCGACTCTTTTATCTTTTCAATATCGACATTGATTCCGGCCGCCAAAGAATATTTTTCTTTATTCAACGGTGCCTTAATATCCATGGCGATATAATTAACCGATTTTTCATCAATCAATCTTTTGATAATCTTCGGATCGGTCCCATTGGTATCCAACTTGATTGAAAATCCCTTGCTCTTTATCTTCTTCGCAAAAGAAACCAATTCTTCGCCGTGGATGGTCGGTTCTCCTCCGCACAAAACGCATCCTTCCAGAAGCCCTCTCTTTTCTTCCAAAAAATTAAAAAATTCTGTTTCGGAAATCTCCGGCTGTTTTCTTATCTCCTCTGGCAAGACTAATTCCTTGGAATAACAAAAAGGGCAGCGGAAATTGCATCCGGAGAAAAAAACCGTACAAGCCAGCTTGCCCGGATAATCAACCAAGGTTACTTTTTGTAATCCTCCTATTTTCATACGGCTTAAAAATGTGCGGAAGACCCGCACATTCAATCAAGATACTTTGAATTCCTTTCTATCCTTGAACTCCTGCTGCTTGCCTTCGTTCCATTGGGAGACGGGCCTCAGATAGCCGACAACTCGGGAATAGACTTCGGTTTCCTGGAAATTCCTCAAGCTTTTGTCTTTATTGAAACACTCACTGCACTTAAAAACCATTTTCTCTTTTCCGTCAGACAAGGCGTATTTCAATAATTGGCCATTCTCTATCGTTCCGTCCGCACTTAAGGAAATTTCTTTTCCGCAATCGTGACAAACGTTATTGATGTTCATATTATTTTTTATCAGCGTTGGCTAATGACAACTTGACCTTAAACTCTTTCCTATCCTTGAACTCCTGCTGCTTGCCTTCGTTCCATTGGGAGACCGGTCTTAAATATCCGACAACCCGGGAATAAACTTCGCAGGGCTGTTCAATGGCACATTTGGGACATTTGAAATGTTTTCCGGCAATATATCCGTGAGTCGGACAAATGGAGAAAGTCGGAGTGATTGTAATATAAGGCAAACGGTTCTTTTCAAATATCTTCCTGACTAATGTTTTGACCGTCTGGATATCGGATATTTCTTCTCCGATAAACAAGTGCTCAACCGTTCCTCCGGTATACTTGCATTGAATGTCATCCTGCAATTTCAATTCTTCAAAAATGTCATCGGTATAGTTAACGGGCAACTGAGTCGAGTTAGTATAATAAGGAATCTTTTTCGTTCCCAAGGCGATAATTTCGGGATACAGCTTCCTGTCTTTCTGGGCCAATCTGTATGAAGTCGATTCAGCCGGAGTGGCTTCCAGGTTATAGATACTGTTGGTTTCCTTTTGATATTCAACCAGCTTACCCCTCATGAAATCCATTGCCTCCAAGGTAAAGGCTCTTCCTTTCTTGGAACCGATGTCAACTCCCATAAAATTCAAGACGGCTTCGTTCATTCCGCAAATACCGATAGTTGAGAAATGATTGGCATAGTATTGTCCTTTGGCTTTCTTAACGCCTTCCAAATAATGTCTTGAATACGGGTACAATCCTTTAGAGGTAAACTCTTCAATTGTTTTTCTTTTGATTTCCAAGCTTTCTTTAGCCGTATCCATTATCTTTCCCAATCTTTCAAAGAAATCCTTCTTAGTCTTAGACAAATATCCGATTCTGGGAAGATTGATGGTGACAACTCCAATGCTTCCGGTTAAAGAGCCTGAACCGAATAATCCGCCGCCGCCCCTATTAGCCAATTCGGTCATATCAAGCCTCAAACGGCAACACATTGAACGAACATCTTCGGGCTTCATGTCAGAATTGATGTAGTTGGCAAAATAGTTGATGCCGTATTTAGCGGAAGCCTCGAACATCGGATCCAAAGCCGGATCGTCCCACGGGAAATCTTTGGTAATATTGATGGTCGGAATCGGAAAAGAGAATGGCCTTCCGCTCTTGTCTCCCTTAATCATGGCCGTATAAAAAGCCTTATCGAGCATCTTCATTTCTTCTTCAAACTCGGCATAGGTTTCCTTCTGAGGAATTCCTCCGATAATTATCGGCTGCTTGGCAAAAACGGCAGAAGGCTTCAAATCCAAAGTGATGTTGGTAAAAGGAGTCTGGAAACCGACTCTGGTCGGAACCGCCATGTTGTACAAAAATTCCTGAATGGCCTGCTCAACCTGAGCGTAGCTTAAATTGTCATAACGAATGAATGGTGCAAGCAAGGTATCGAAGTTGGAAAAAGAAACCGCACCGGCTGCTTCTCCCTGAAGAGTATACATGAAGTTTACCACCTGTCCCAAAGCGCTTCTCAAGTGCTTGGGAGGATTTGATTCTACTTTTCCAGAAACACCTCCGAATCCTCTCAATAATAAGTCGTACAAATCCCATCCGACGCAATAACAAGCGAGGGTATCCAAGTTGTGCAAGTGAATATCACCCGATTCATTGGCCTCTCTGACTTCAGCGGGATAGATTTTATTCAGCCAATATTTTTTTACAATGTATGAAACACCGTAATGATTCAAACCTTGCAGAGAAAAAGCCATGTTGGAGTTCTCTTTCACTTCCCAATCCAGCTTATCCAAGTAATCATTAACCCTGTCCACCGCTTCCTCGACCGTTTCGGTCGATTCTCTTAAGATTCTCCTCTGCTCTCTGTATAGAATGAAGGCCTTGGCGGCAACCGCCTCTCCTTCAAGTATCAAAACCTCTTCAACAATGTCCTGAATCTGCTCAACGTTGGGAATTTCATCGGCTTTAAACCTTCTGTTTAAAATTTTCACCACTCCATCGGCAATTTTCTGAGTTTTTTTTCCGTTTCCCTGTTTGGTCGCAGTGATGGCTTTGAAAACGGCATTGAAAATTTTGTTAGTGTCGAATTCAACAATGTCTCCGTTTCTTTTCTGAACTTTGGTGATGTGGTTTTTGATTTTCATATTAACATTCTATACTTCTAAAAAATTGCTGTCAATTTTGACAAATTTTTAGAAGATTTTCTTATTCGCACCTCTCAAGAAGCGCACTAATTATCATTGCTTTTCCGAACTGGTTGCAATTACCGTGACTCTGATTTCATCTTTCAGCAAACTGCTGTCGTATGACGCTCCGAAAATTATCTTTGCCGAAGGTGAAGTCTTCTTTTTAATCATCTCGGCAATCTTTTTCACTTCCGAAAGGTAAAAATTCTTATTTCCCGACGCTACGTTGAATAAAATTCCGTCGGCTTTGTCCAATGGGAACCGGGCAATCGGCGAATACAAGGCCTTTTCCACCGCCATCGGCGCTCTTTCTTTACCCGAAGCCTTGCCTGTCCCGAAAAAAGCCGAACCGCTATCCTTTAATATCTCTCTTATATCCGAGAAATCCAGATTAAGTATTCCCGGATTTAAAATTACATTACTGATACTCTCAACCGCTTCCTTCAATAACTCATCGCATTTATTAAAGGCCGTTTCAACCGATGATTTGACCGGAATCAATTCATGAAGCTTGTCGTTGGGTATAACCACCAAAGTATCAACCTTTTTCCTCATGTCTTCCAAACTGTTCAGGGCTATTTTCTTTCTTTTTTTTCCTTCAAAAGAAAATGGCAGGGTGACTATTCCGATTGTCAGTGCTCCCGATTTCTTACAAACCTCGGCAACGATTGGAATCGCACCAGAACCGGTTCCTCCTCCCAGCCCCGCAGTCAGAAAAATAATATCGCTTTCTTTTAAATTCTCTTCTATTTCCTTAATGCTTTCTTTGGCCGATAATCTTCCTATCTCCGGCTTCATTCCCGCTCCCAATCCTTTGGTCAGCTTTTCTCCTATTCTTAATTTCAAATCAGCGTCCTTCTTTTTCAAGTCCTGGGCGTCGGTATTGATACTCACCAATTCAATATGCTTTATCTTCGCTCTGGTTAACCTGTCGATGGTATTGCAACCAGCTCCGCCAACTCCGACAACTTTTATCTTCGTTAAGTTCATATCTTTAAGGAATAAAGCTTTCAAACAATTTCTTAATTCTTTTTCCGATTCCATTACCTCCCCCCGAATGCGAATCTTCTTTTTCAATTTTAGACATTATCAATCCGTAGACCGTTGAAAGAGAACTGTCTTTTTCCAATCCCTTGAAATCTTTGCAGCATCCGATTCGACAAGGAAGCTTGAATTCTTTTTTAGCCAACTCGACTATTCCCGGCAACTTGACTCCTCCTCCGGTTAAAACAATTCCTCCGGGCAATAATCCCTGCTTAGAAACTTTCTTGATTTCCCTGTCGGCCAGTTCGAATATTTCAGAAACTCGAGCTTCGATTATCTTCTCCAGTTCTTTTCCCGAAAAAGTTAAAACATTCTTGGGCGTTTTCTTTTCTTTTTTCCTTCTCTTTCCGTCAAAATCTATCTCTATCTCATCCTCCTCTTCTTCGGGAGAAAGATTGAATTCAATTTTTTTCTTGCTGTCCTTGGAAACGCACGAACCGTGTTGTCTTTTAATCTTCTCGGCGACTTCTATCTCGGTCTTGAATCCGATGGCGATATCATTGGTGATGTTTCCGCTTCCGACCGGGAAAACCGCCATATTTAAAAGCTTTCCTTCTTCATATATGACAACGCTTGAGGTTCCGGCACCGATATTGATCAAAGCCACTCCCAGTTCCTTTTGGGCTGGCGTTAAAACAGCATTGGCATCGGCCACTATCCCGGGAACGATATTTTCTTCTCCTATCTCAAAATCAGCCGCTCCGACCGAATCAATGATGGCATCGGTGTCGGAGGTAAAAGTGGAAAGAAGAAGAGCGTCCAATTCCAATCTCATTCCTTGCATTCCCAAAGGTTCGGTTATTTCCCTTTCTCCGTCCAAAATCCATTCTCTTGGAAAAACATCGAGAATAGTTTTGTTGCTTGATTGCAGATTAATCATCTTCACCTCATCATATATTCTCTCCTTGTCTTCTTTGCTGACTTTCTGATCGGCCCTTCCGACGGAAATCAAAGCATGACTGGGAATGAGTTGAAGTTTTGTTCCGTTGATATTAACAAAAATATTTTCAATTCGGCAATTGTGCTTTCTTTCAACTCTCTCAACCAATTCGGAAATTCTTTTACCGACTTCGCTTGCATCTTTAATTCTTCCTTTTAAAACTCCGAATGATTCTATCGTGTCAAAAAACAAAACTTCCATTCCGGTTTCAGAATCATTTTTAATTCCCAAAATCTTAATTGTATCTGTTCCGATATCCAAGCCAGTTAGTACTTTTGTCTTCGACATATTTAGTTAAAATTTAATTTTAGAAAGATATTCTTCTTGTTTTTTAAACATTGTCTCTGCTTCACTCTTTTTTTTCTCATGGTCATGTCCCAGAAGATGCAGCATGCCATGAATCACCACTTCGGCCATTTCTTTTTTGAAGTCGTCTCCGTTTTTTTCAACCTCTTCGGGACAAATCACTATTTCTGAAATGTCACTATCTATTTTTCCAAATGAAAGAACATCGGTCGGTTTGTTTTTCTTTCTGTATTGCTTGTTCAGTTTCTTAATTTCTAAAGAATCGACTATTGCAATTGAAATTTCTTTTTTGGTTTTGATTTTTTCTCCTTTTAAAACTTTTTCAGCTGTTTTTTTAAGAAAACCCTTGTCCAGTCTCCTGTATTTTCTTGAAAGATTGTTTATTTCTATCATTTCCTTTTTCTCTATTTTACAAGATTAAGAAAGAGATTGCAAGTTTAACAAAAAACAGACCTTTTGAGGCCTGATTTTCATTCAAAATACTACGATTTTATCCAATTATTAACAATAATATACAATTCTTCTAAATTTTCCTTTTCCCTTAAGTAATGATCGGCATTTTTAATCACGTAAAACTCTTTTTTGCTTTTTATTTTATCAAAAAGCATCTTTTGTTGCTCTATCGGCACGACTATATCATTTTCTCCTCCTATCATTAAAACTGGGCATTTTATATTTTCTGCACTTTTTAATAAATCGTGATTCATTCCATCTTCAATAAAAGCATATCCGGACCTCTTTATAACTCCGAGATTAAGATGACTTTTCCATTCTCTTATTCCGATCCTCTTCCACTCCTCCAATATTGATTTTATATCTTCTGTTTCCTGAAGCAACTTCCCCGAAACAACCGACGAAAAAAGAATCAACCCTTTAACATTGTGATGATTGATTTCATAATTAGCGGAGCAATATCCTCCCAAGCTATGACCGACTAGAAAAAACGGCTCGGTATAAAAATTCTGTGACTTGGCCCAATCAATAACATCTTCCAAATCTTCAAAATATCCTGTCATGGTCCCATCTTCCATTTTACCATCGCTTTCCCCGAGACTACTGGTCGCATCAAATAAAATCGTTGTATAATTATTCTCTTTAAATATTGTAGCCACCTCTTTTAATAAAGGGTCTTCTTTGAATCCAAGAAAGCCGTGCATTAAAAAAACCAATCCTTTTTGGTTTTCTGCTTCGTCAACAACTACCGCCACCTTCAATCCTTTTCTGTTTTTGATAAAAAGTTTTTCCATAAATACAAAAAGAGGCCAAACGGCCTCTCGTTAATTACCTCCTAATTCTTCTCGCACTATCTTCGCCACCAGATTTCCATCCGCTCTTCCTTTGGTTTGCGGAGAAACTTCTTTCATAACCAGTCCAATTCCTTTCACGTCTGTTGCCCCTGATTTCACAATCGCATCTTTCACAATCTTTCGTATCTCATCCTCGGTCAATTCTTTGGGCATGTATTTCATCAATATTTCCATCTCTGATTTTTCACTGGCTGCCAGTTCCGGCCTTCCTCCCTGCTCAAATTGAGAAATGCTGTCTCTCCTCTTCTTAACCTCCGAAGCCAAAACCTCAATCACTTCTTCGTCTGTTAACTTAACTTTTTCTTTCAATTGTTCTTCGGTCAAATTCGGCTCCTTTTCCAGTATCTTCACCCTCTTCTCCATTTCTTTATTAAAAACAGAAGAAGAAACCATTCTCAGGGTAGAGACGGTCGACTGATTCTTTTCTTTTAGCGCAGAAATTAAATCTTTTTTAATTTCTTCAACTATCATATTATTTTTTAATTTTAACTCCCATTTTCTTAGCCTTCTCGTATTCCTTCTTCTTTTCCACCTTGGCCAAAGCCGCTCTCTTCTGCATGTTGTCGCTCTTTGTTCTATCAACAAATCTTCTTTTTCTGGCTTCAACCAAAACTCCGCTCTTCTGAACGGCCTTGGTGAATCGGTAGACTAAAGATTGAGAAGTCTCTCTCAATTGCTTCTGTATCTTCATACTATTTATCTTTTAATATATTCTTAACCTCTTTGATTATGTCTTCTTGGCTAACTTCGACCTGTTTAGCTGTTTGCATATTTCTGACCAATATCATATTGTTCAATGCTTCTCTCTGTCCTAAAATCAAAACCACTTTGGCTCCCAAACGGGAAGCTTTACCCAATTGGGCCTTTAAGGCATCTTTGCCAAATGCCTCTCCCACCTTGATTCCGGCTTTTCTCAAGTCTTCCAAGATAGGCAAACTTTTCTTTTTGGCCAATGGTCCGATCTGAGCGAAGAATATTTCCGGAACGGCCGGGAAATTGACCTTGGCCTTGATTTCCTTCATTTCCGCAACTATCCTTTCGACTCCGGCAGCAGCTCCGCAAGCGGGTGTTTCTCCCCCTCCGAGCATCTTTGACAAGTTATCATATCTTCCGCCTCCTGCCAAGGCATCCCCGGCATTTTCTCCCTCCCGGGTGGAAACGATTTCAAAAACCGTTCGGGTGTAGTAATCAAGGCCGCGGACCAACCGACTATCTAAACAATATGGAACTTTCAATTCATCCAAGTATTCCAAGACGTCTTTCAAGTGCTTTTTGCAGTCTTCGCACAAATAATCGACACTCTGGGGTGCTTGCGATAATGTTTCCTGGCATTTTTCATTCTTGCAGTCCAAAACTCTCAAAGGATTGACTTTCATCCTTCTCTGACAATCGGAACACAAAGTCGATTTTTTCTCTCTTAAATACTTAATCAAAGCTTTCCTGTATAAAGGGCGGCAAACATCGTCTCCGATTGAATTAATCCTGACCATCAGGTTCTTCAGTCCCAAGTCGTGAAGAATGCTGTACATGACCAAAATAGTCTGAACATCGACAATCGGATCTTTCTCTCCGATAATTTCCACTCCCAACTGATTGAATTGTCTGAATCTTCCGGCTTGCGGTTTTTCATATCTGAAAAATGGTCCGTAATACCAAAGGCGAACCGGTTGGGGCAAAGAAACGAAGCCGTGTTCAATATATGCTCTCATTACCGAAGCGGTTCCTTCCGGACGCAAAACCAAAAAATCTTTCCCCTTGGTTCTCAAGGTAAACATTTCTTTTTCAACGATATCGGTGTTTTCTCCGATGCTGCGGATAAAAAGATTGGCGTCTTCCAAAATAGGAGTGTCTATTTTTTCAAAATCGTAAAAAGAAGAAACCTTCTTCAAGACCTCTTGAATTCTTTCATAATAGACTTGGTCCTGGGGCATAATGTCGTGCATCCCAGTTACAGTTTGAAACTTTGGCTTACTCATATATTTTTAATTTGTTGCATTTACGGAATTCATCGTATTAAGCAAAACTTCGAAAAGAGAAATTCTTAAAAGAACTTTGCCGGTAATGTTTTCCAACGGCAAAACTCCCCAAACTCTTGAATCGGAAGAATTATTCCTATTGTCTCCCATAACAAAATATTCATTGCTGTTCAAAACCAAAGGACCGTAGGTCAACATTTTATTCCACTTCTCTCTCGTTTCTTCGTTTATGTACAAACTCTCATCAATCTTCTGCGCTTCTCCATTGGCCCTGCTGATATACACTTCGCCATTTTTTAATTCTATCGTTTCGTTGGGTAAAGCGATTATCCTTTTAATATATCTGTATGAAGGATTTAAGGGGTATTTAAAAACAATCACTTCTCCCCTCTGCGGGTCTCTTAATCTATATGAAAGTTCATCGATAATCAAATAATCACCCGAATGATAATTGGGTTCCATCGACTCTCCTTTAACCACAAAAGGCTGGAACAACAGCATTCTTACCGGAATGACTATGGCCAGGGCTATAAGGAGTATTTTTAGCGAATCTAAAAGGAAAATGACAAATTCTTTTAATTCCATATCAATATATTACACCAACTTGACTTTTAGTGCAAATCTTATATAGATAAAAACCACCTGATAAAAAATGAGGTGGTTATTCTTTTTTGAGCGTATGTCTGTACAGACAAAAAGGTACCTTGATTTCGAAACAAGCCCCTTGTCCGACCGTTCCGGTTTCGACAATATCTCCTCCGGAAAGATACATAGACTCCTTCGCTAAAAACAAGCCCAGTCCAGTGTTATTCCCAAATCCCCGATTAAAAATATACTTTTTGTTCTCGGGAACGATTCCGACTCCATTATCTTTATAAATAAATCGAGCATCTTTGTCGCCCTTGATCAAGGAAAACCTGACTTCCGAGACTCTCTGGCCGTGTCTCATGCTGTTATCAACAAGAATTTCCATTACTCTTGAAAAAATCTTCATGCTGGCAAAAATTTCAATGTCCTCGGGAATCTCATTGACGAAGACTAGTTTAGGATAATCCTCGCTTTTTTGAGGAAGAATATCTTTAAGCAGATACCAGCCATTCTCATCATTAACCTCATGAAAGACCTTCGACTCTTCTCTCAATTTCTGATTTTTTTTGAAAGAAATCGCAATCTTCTTACTATATTCCTTTATCTTTTTGATGTCGGTTTCTTCTTCAATCATTTCACAATACATTTTGCCACTCATATCATAATTTTTCCAATCATGTAATGTGGTGCTGTTTAAAATCTGTAGCACTTTAACAACATTTATTGGAAAATCGATTGCTCTTTTCCGAACAGCTGCATCTTTGGCTATATAAAGCAATTTTTCAAATGCTCCGACACCCTTGGAAACATAGTAAAAATATTCCCTGTCAGTCACCTCATTGACTATTTCTTCGCTAACCTTCCCTGTAAAAAGAATGAAGGGGGTGGTTTTGGAAAGAATTCTCCGCAAACGCTTCAATAGTTCAATGCCATTCATATTATCCATCTGATAATCGCTGATTATCAAATCAAAGGAACGGCTCCGAGCAATTTCTATACCCTCTTCCGGATTTGAGACAGTCACGAGATCAAACTCTCGTCCAAAAAATTCTCTCATGATTTCTACTACCTGTTCATCATCCTCAACACATAAGACCGATGTTAAAACCGGCTCATAGCCTTTTTTGACAAGTGCTTCCATTGGTAATCACCTTGGGCTTTTAATGTTAATGACCCGATAACACTTTACGTCATTGAGCCGTATTGTCAATAGAAGAAAATAGCCATATAATACAGATATGAAATTAATCGTCGGATTGGGCAATTACGGCCCCGAATACGAAAAAACCAGACACAACTACGGATTCATGGTAGTTGATGAAATTCAAAGAAAGTATGGCTTTCCCGATTTTAAATTGGAGAAAGAACACAATGCCCTGATTTCAAAAAAAGGAGGGGTTGTTTTGGTCAAGCCCCAAACCTACATGAATAATTCGGGCAAAGCGATAAAAAGTGTCGCCTCTTATTATAAAATAAAACCGGAAGACATTATCGTCATCCATGATGATGCGGAAACAGCTTTAGGAGAAATAAAAGAAGTTGAAGGCCGAAGTGCCGCCGGACATAACGGAGTCAGGTCAATAATAAATGAATTGGGGACCAACGAATTCAAAAGATTAAAATTGGGTATCGCTTCCGACGACCCTTCATTTAAAAATCACTCTCTTGAGGATGCCGTTTTAAAAAACTTCGGTAAAGCGGAGGAGGTTGTCGCCATGGGCGTTATAGGAAAAGCAGTTGAATTAATAATTGAAAAAATTATTGATTTAATTTTATGAATGGAATAATTTCTTTCGAAGACAAGAAATATCCGAAACAATTGAAAGGAATTAAAAACCCTCCTAAGAATATCTATTACAAAGGAAAAATAATCTGGAATCAGCCCTGCCTCGCCGTTATCGGCTCGAGAAATTGCTCAATGGAAAACAAAAAAATCGCTGCTAAAATAATCAACGGCTTGCCTTCGCAAGTCGTTATCGTTTCCGGACTAGCTAAAGGAATTGATGCAATCGCCCATGCGAGTGCACTAAAAAGTGGTAAGGGAACGATTGCCGTTCTTCCCTCCGGCATTGAAAGAATCTATCCCAAAGAAAATGAAAATCTTGCCAAAAAGATAATCGAAAAGGAAGGACTCTTAATTTCCGAATACCCGAGCAAAACCAGACCGACCAAATTCTCCTTTATCCAAAGGAACAGAATTACCGCCGGCTTCTCTTTCGCCGTTTTAGTTATTGAGGCGCAAATGAAATCGGGAACAATGCACACCGTCAACTTCGCCCGAGAACAAGAAAAAACAATCTATGCTGTTCCCGGCTCGGAAGGCTGCGACTACTTGATTTTAAACGGCGCAATTCCCGTTTTAAAATCAGACGATATTTGCCTTTAATCGCTAAAAATGTTATATTATTAATATATGTCCAGACAATTCACAGCAATATATAAAAAGAAGGGTAAATGTTATCTGGGATGGATAGAAGAAATTCCAGGAGTCAACACTCAAGGTAAAACCCTCCGAGAAGCGAAGGAAAATCTGAAAGAAGCCCTTTTGCTAATTTTGGAAACAAGTAAACTTCTTAATAAAAAAGAGGTTTCTGAAGGAAAAATCATTAGGGAGCCTCTTTCTATTTCTCTGTCATGAAAAGGAAAGATTTAATCAAACATCTTAATGAAAACGGGTGCGTATTTATACGCGAAGGCGCAAGACACAGCGTCTTTTTTAATCCGTCAATGAAAAAATTATCTACCGTACCCAGACACTCAGAAATTAATGGATTTTTATCAAAGAAAATTTGCAGAGACCTTGGAATAGATATTCCTCAAAAATTATAAGATTTGCCTTTAACTTTTAAAAATGATATGAAAGAAACATGAAATCATTAGTCATTGTTGAAAGTCCGACCAAAGCAAATACCATTAAAAAATTCTTAGGCGCCGATACGAGCGTCCTTTCTTCATATGGCCACATTAGAGATTTACCTAAAAGCACTCTTGGGGTGGACCCGGAAAAAGACTTTGAAGTTAAGTACGTTATCCCGACCAAAGCCAGAAAAAATGTAAACCTTCTCAAAAAAGAAGTTGAAAAAGCCGATATGGTATATGTTGCCACCGACCCCGACCGGGAAGGAGAAGCTATCGCCTGGCACTTAATCGAAGTTTTAAAACTGGATAAGGATAAATACAAAAGAATATCTTTCCATGAAATTACCAAACCGGCTATTGAAGAAGCCTTAAAAAATCCGACCGAACTAAATCTTGATTTAGCTGATGCCCAGCAAGCCCGAAGAGTTTTGGATAGAATCGTCGGATACAAGCTCTCCCCTTTCCTTTGGAAAAAGGTTATGAGGGGGCTTTCGGCCGGCAGAGTCCAGTCGGTTGCAGTCAGATTGATTGTCGATAGAGAAAACGAAATCAAAAATTTTAAACCGGAAGAATACTGGAGTATTCTGGCTGTTCTTGAAAAGGACTCAAAAGAACAATTTGAAGCCATCTTGACCAAGAAAGACAAGAAGGCCATTTCCAAAATGGGAATCAAAATAAAAGAAGAAGGAGAGAAGATAAAAGAAGAATTGGAAAAAGCCGAATACCAGATATCTTCTATTGAAAAGAAAGAGGTGAAAAGAACTCCCACCGCTCCCCTCACCACCTCTTCATTACAACAGGAAGCTTCAAAGAAATTACACTACCCGGCCAAAATGACCATGTCTATCGCCCAGGCCTTATATGAAAAAGGTCTTATCACCTATCACCGAACCGATTCTTTGAATCTTTCCGACCAGGCTATTGCCGCAGCCAGCAACTACATCAATAACAAATTCGGCAAGAACTATCACCAACTAAGAAAATTCAAAACCAAGGGCAGAGCCCAGGAAGCCCATGAAGCCATCAGGCCGACCATCGTTGAAAACGAACCGGAAAATTTAAAAATAGAAGACAAGTACAAAAAACTGTACAAATTGATTTGGACCAAATTCGTCGCTTCGCAAATGAAAGAAGCTATTTTCGATTCAATCAAAGTGGAAATAGAAACCGATAATAACTATGCCTTGCAAAGCAACGGTTCGACTTTGAAATTCGACGGATTCCTAAAAGTCTACCCGATGAAGTTCGAAGAAAAGACTTTGCCCAACCTGGAAGAACAAGAAAAGGTTGATTTGATTGAAATAAAACCGGAACAGCACTTTACCCAGCCCCCGGCCAGATACACCGAAGCCAGCTTAATTAAAGAATTGGAAACTAACGAAATCGGCAGACCCTCAACCTATGCTCCCATCATTTCAACCATCCAAAACAGGAACTATGTCGAAAAGAATCCTGAAAGAAGATTCCAACCGACGGAAATAGGAACAAATGTTAATAACATACTGGTAGAACACTTTCCCGAAATCGTGGATATAAAATTCACCGCCAACATGGAAAAGGAATTGGATGAAATCGCCGAAGGAAATGAAAACTGGAAAACCATTCTAAAAGACTTCTATCAGCCTTTCAATGAAAACTTGGAGAAAAAATACAATGAAGTGGAAAAGAAAAAAGAAGAACCGGTAATAACCAATGAAATTTGTCCCAAGTGCGGAAAGCCCATGGCGATAAAGACGGGAAGATTCGGCAAATTTCTCGCCTGCACCGGATTCCCAGAATGCAAGAGCACTAAAGCTATTGAAAACAAAAATGCAAAAACCGGAATAATTTGTCCGGCCTGTGATCAAGGAGAAATAATCCAAAAAAAATCTAAAAAAGGAAGAATTTTTTATAGTTGCACCAAATGGCCCGATTGCACTTTCGCCTTATGGGACAAACCGACCGGAGAGAAATGCCCCAAATGCAATTCCTTAATGGTGGAAAAAGGAAAGAAAACAAAGTGTTCAAACAAAAATTGCGGAAAATAAAAACAGGGAGAAATCCCTGTTTTAGCTTCTTAATTTTTTCAGCCACTCGTTCATTTCTTCTTCCGACTTGAAATTAACAATAACTTGAATATTGTCTTTCTTCTTTTCAATCTTGATATTTTCCAAATTCAATATCTGTCTGACTTTTCTCTCTAAAAACTCTGAAACCATTTGAGGGATCTTTTTAACCAAGCTCTTCTTGGGTCCGGCTCCGGCATTTCTTTCCTTGACTCTCCTTTCCGTTTCTCTAACCGAATAACCATTGGCAATTACTTCTTCCAATAATTCTTTGATTATTTTTTGATCGCTGCATCCCAATAAAGCTCTGGCATGACCCTCGGAAACCGTTCCCTCTTTTAGGGCTTTCTTAACTTCGTGGGGCAAAGATAAGATTCTTAAACTGTTGGCAATCGCCTCTCTGCTTGTTCCGGCGATTCTGGCAATTTCTTTTTCCAACAAACCGAATTCTGCTCTCAACCTGTCAAAAGCCTCAGCCTTGTCAATCGGATTCAAATTCCTTCTCTGCACGTTTTCAATTAAAGCAATTTCCAACTTCTCTCTGTTTGACTGCTCACGGATAATAACCGGAACTTGTTTTAAGCCGATTCTAGTCGCCGCTCTCCATCTTCTTTCTCCGGCCACAATCTGGTATTCATATGAAATACCTCTTTCTGTCTTTTTCTCAAATTTGTTAACGATAATCGGCTGGAGAATGCCGTATTTCTTGATTGATTCTCCCAAAGAATCCAAAGCCGTTTCATCAAACTCGTGCCTGGGCTGATAGGGATTGGGTTTTATCTTCTCAATCTCTATCCAAAAAATAAAGTCCTTGCGGGTCTTGTCTTCGGGTATTGATGTATCTTTTTTGGGTATCAACGATTCAATTCCTTTTCCAATCATATTGTATTATTTAACCTTTTGCTATTATTTCACGGGCCAATTCCCTGAAAGCATGAACGGCGCGGGAATTAGGCGAATGCCTCAATATTGTTTTCCCGGTCACCGGAGATTCGGATAAAGCAACGACCCGAGGAATGACCGTATCAAAAACATATCCCGGGAAAGTCCTTCTTAAATCTTTGGCTATTTTTTGACTGACAATATTCTTTCTGTTATACATGGTCATCACCGCTCCCAAGACCTTGATATTCCTTTCCAAATTTTCATTAATCAACTTAACATTGTACAATAACTGCTCCAATCCTTCCAAAGCCAAATATTCACACTGGACCGGAATTAAAACCTCATCAGCCGCAATTAAGGCGTTTAAAGTCAACAATCCTAAAGAAGGGGGGCAGTCGATGATGATAAAGTCGTATTGGTCTTTAACAGTATCCAAAACCTCTTTCAATTTGAATTCCCTGTTTTCCATATTAACCAATTCAATATTTGCTCCGGCTAAATTGTATGAAGTGGGCATAATATCAAACGCCAAAAAGGGGGTCTTTTTGATAATGTCCCTCGGATCGGTTTGTCCCAAAATAGCTTCATACAAAGAAACCGACAAATCTCGAGGCTTGATTCCCATGGAAAAAGTGGCATTGGCCTGCGGATCGATATCAACCAAAAGGACTCTCTTTCCGAAAGCCGTCAAAAAGACGGGCAAGTTCACAGCGATGGCTGTTTTTCCCACTCCTCCTTTTTGATTGGCTATAGCAATTACCCTGCTCATTACTATAATTTTACCACAGGGAAAATAAAAGTAAAGAAAATGTATAGGTCCACCCTAAATTGCACTCTTCAGGGATTTTAACTGCTTCTAATTGCGTCAATGCATATTGTACAGGAGAGAGCTTGTTTTGAAAAGCAACGTGGACTCTCTTGGTATTGTACCAGACA